>JAAGKN010001000.1_pt1 | contig 72414 bp, 13 predicted proteins | sample 6206371 | NCBI WGS metagenome assembly JAAGKN01 (sample SAMN11533720, study PRJNA540317) | gut metagenome | isolation source: fecal pellets from male and female animal of same cohort | host: Peromyscus leucopus | place: USA:CA | collected 2017 | reverse complement strand
GGTATTGACTTAGGTACAACAAATTCATGCGTTGCGGTAATGGAGGGCGGCGAGCCGACTGTTATCGCAAATCCGGAGGGCGCGCGTACAACCCCTTCCGTCGTAGGTTTTACAAAGACAAATGAACGTTTGGTCGGTCAGGTCGCAAAGCGTCAGGCTGTCACCAACCCTGACCGCACCATCAGCTCTATCAAAAGAGACATGGGCACGGATAAAAAGGTCAGCATAGATGATAAAAATTACACCCCGCAGGAGATTTCCGCAATGATTCTGCAAAAGCTGAAATCCGACGCGGAAAGCTATCTTGGCGAAACGGTAACGCAGGCGGTTATCACCGTTCCCGCATATTTCAGTGACGCACAGCGTCAGGCGACCAAGGACGCGGGTAAAATCGCGGGTCTTGAGGTTTTGCGTATCATTAACGAGCCGACAGCGGCGGCGCTCGCTTACGGCTTGGACAAAGACCATGACCAAAAAATCATGGTTTACGACTTGGGCGGCGGTACGTTTGACGTTTCCATTCTGGAAATCGGCGACGGCGTATTTGAGGTATTGGCGACCAGCGGTAATAACCGTTTGGGCGGCGACGACTTCGACAATAAGGTGCTGGACTACCTCGCTGACGAATTCAAAAAGGAAAACGGTATTGACCTCCGTCAGGACAAAATGGCGCTGCAAAGATTGAAAGAGGCGGCAGAGAAAGCGAAAATTGAGCTTTCCGGCGTAACCTCTACTAATATCAATCTTCCGTTTATTACAGCAGATTCCACCGGCCCGAAACATTTGGACATCACCTTATCCAGAAGTAAATTTGACGAGTTGACCGCTGATTTGGTAGAGGCTACTATGACTCCCTGCCGCAACGCGCTTTCCGACGCAGGTCTGTCCGCGAACGAGGTTGACAAGGTGTTGCTGGTGGGCGGTTCTTCCCGTATTCCGGCAGTGCAGGAGGCAGTACAGCGTTTGATTGGCAGTGAGCCGCACAAGGGCATTAACCCCGACGAGTGCGTAGCAATCGGCGCGGCAATTCAGGCAGGCGTACTGTCCGGCGATGTTGCGGATTTGGTATTGTTGGACGTTACCCCGCTTTCTCTGGGTATTGAAACCATGGGCGGCGTATTTACCAAAATCATTGACCGCAATACTACAATTCCGACGAAAAAGAGTCAGGTGTTCAGTACCGCGGCTGACAATCAGACAAACGTAGAAGTTCACGTCTTGCAGGGCGAGCGCGAGATGGCGGCATACAACAAGACATTAGGCAGATTCAGCCTTGCCAACATTCCGCCCGCGCCGCGCGGCGTTCCGCAGATTGAAGTTTCCTTTGACATTGACGCGAACGGTATCGTTCACGTTACCGCAAAGGATTTGGGCACAGGCAACGCGCAGGATATTACAATCACCGCAAGCAGCAACTTGTCCGATGATGAAATCGACAAGGCGGTAAAAGAGGCGGAGAAATTCGCGGCCGAGGACAAGAAAAAGAAAGAAGAAGTTGACGTCCGCAACACCGCTGACAGCACCGTTTACCAAATCGAAAAAGCGCTTGGCGAGGTTGGCGATAAGGTGACTGAGGATGAGAAAAAGTCTGTTCAGGCAGAGGTTGACAAACTGAAAGAGTTGCTGAAAGCGACTGAGCTTGACGTTGAAGCGGTCAAGGCACAAACCGAAGAAACGAACAAGAAATTCTATGACATTTCCGCTAAGCTGTATCAGCAGGCACAGCAAGCGCAGCCGGGCGCTGACGCAGCAGGTGCGGGTCAGCAAGCCGGTGCGGCGGACGATAATGTTGTGGACGCTGATTTCACAGAGGTTGACGACAACAAATAAAATATTGAGAATCGCACAGTTAAACATACCGGGGACGGCGGAAACGCTGTCCTTTCGGTGTGGTTACATATTGATAATAGGCATGGTGATTCATTTTGGCAGATAAGAGAGATTATTATGAGGTGTTGGAGGTTCAAAAAGGCGCCTCGGCAGACGAAATAAAAAAAGCATACCGCAAACTGGCGAAAAAGTATCACCCCGACTTGAATCCGGGTGACAAAGCCAAGGCGGCGGAGGAAAAATTTAAAGAGGCAAGCGAGGCTTACGAGGTACTGAGTGACCCGGACAAACGGCAGCGTTACGACCAGTTCGGTCACGCGGGCGTTGACCCGAATATGGGCGGCGGTGCAGGTTACGGAGACTTTGGCGGCGGATTCGGCGGCGGGTTTGAAGATATTTTTGATACATTCTTTGGCGGCGGATTCGGCGGTGGCGGACGGCGGAATGCAAACGCGCCGCAGCGCGGCAGAGACATTCGGCAAACGATTGATTTATCGTTTGAAGAGGCTTGCTTTGGCGTAGAGCGCGAAATCAGCGTCACCCATATGACTCAGTGCGATGCCTGTCATGGCAGCGGGGCGGCACACGGCACACAACCGGTAACTTGTGGGACTTGTGGCGGTTCCGGTCAGGTGCGCAGTGTACAGCGCACCCCGTTCGGTAACTTTCAGAGCGTGCGCCCGTGCGACACCTGCGGCGGCAGCGGTAAGGTAATTAAAGAACCCTGTCAAACCTGCCGCGGCGACGGAAAGGTAAGAAAAACAAAGAAAATCACGGTTAAAATCCCTGCCGGCATTGACAACGGACAGGACGTTTATTTGCGTGGGGAGGGCGATGTCGGTTCAAAAGGCGGACAAAGCGGCGATTTGATTTTGAGCGTCCGCGTAAGAAAGCATAAGCTGTTTACCCGCCAAGGCAATGATATTATCTGCGACTGTCCGGTTACCTTTGTAGAGGCAACCTTAGGGGCGGAACTGCAAGTGCCGACCATTGACGGCAAAGTAGCTTACCACATTCCGGAAGGAACGCAGCCGGACACCGTTTTTCGTCTGAAAGGCAAAGGCGTGCCAAAACTGCACGGCAACGGGCAGCGCGGCGACCAATATGTGAAGATTAAGGTAGAGATACCGAAAAATCTGAACGAAAAACAAAAGAGCGTGCTGATGCAGTTTGACGAAACGGTAGATATGAATAAATACCGCGAGAAAAAGAACTTTTTTGATAAGATGAAAGACATTTTTAAATAAAACAAACAAAAGGCGGTTAATATCATTCCGCCTTTTTTGTATATCAACAGAAAGGCTATGGAGATTAATATGGATTGGGTGAAAGTAACGATTGCAACAACGGCGGAGGGGATTGAGCCGGTTTCGGGGCGGTTGTATCAGCTTGGCATACAGGGCTTGGAAATTTGCGATAAAGACGATTTTGCTGATTTTTTAGAGAACAACCGCAAATATTGGGATTATGTGGACGAGGAGCTGGAACGCTTGCGCGAGGCGGAAACTACGGTGACGTTATATGTCAGCGCGGAAGCAAGCGGCCGTGAACAGCTTACCGCCGTCAGAGACAGCATGACACAACTCAAAAAACTGGATACCGAAAATCGGTACGGTTCCCTTACGATTACTTTAGAAAATATGCGGGACGAGGACTGGTCAGAGAATTGGAAACAGTTTTTCCACCCCATTGCGGTGGGAGAAAAAATTTTGATTCAGCCGGAATGGCAGCCGGAAGAAAGCGCAAACGGACGCACGGTGTTCCGCCTGAACCCGGGCATGAGTTTCGGTACAGGCTCGCATATCAGTACAAGATTCTGTATTGAAGAATTAGAAAAGTATTTGCAGGGCGGAGAACGAATTCTTGACCTCGGCTGCGGTTCAGGCATTTTATCCGTAATCGGACTGCTGCTCGGCGCGGATACTGCCGATGCGGTGGATATTGACCCCAACGCGATAGACGCGGCATATGACAATTTGGAGCGCAACCGCTTGCCGCGGGAACGTTACCACGTAACCGCCGGAGATATCCTGACGGATTCTGCCCTGCGGCAGCAATACGGCGGCGGAAAATATGATATTGTATTGGCAAATATTGTGGCTGACGTCATTATCGCGCTTTCGGCGTTTGTAAAGGAGTTCATGAAAAGAGACGGGACTTTTATCTGTTCCGGCATTATTGCCGAACGTACGGACGAGGTCGCAGACGCCTTGTGTGAAAACGGACTGAAGATTGAAAAAATCCGCACCGATGAGGATTGGTCGGTTATTGTGTGCAGTTACGGGAACGCAAAATAGATTCCGTTTCAAAATAAGTGTTTCTGACTAAAACTCCGTCGATTTCAACGTATATTGAATCAAACAAATATATGTGGTAAAATTCAGTGCAGAATCAGAATTTTAAATGGAGTAAAAACTATGATTTTATGGATTAACGGCGCTTTGGTTCAGGAAAATCAAGTGTTGCTGAAATCATTAGCAAGTCAAATATAGCTTGATATTATCAGCAAATGCTTTTTATAAGTGGACAAAGAGCAAATCAAATGGAGGTCAGTTGATGGAGAATTATGATGTCATAAAAAATGATTTCAATGATATTGCTGAATTACAGGAACAAACTAAATGGAACCATAATAATTGTTATTTCGAATATTTATTGAATTTTGTTCCTGAAAAGATAGATCTGTGTCTTGATATAGGTTGTGGTCATGGTGAACTTTCAGCTTTATTGGCTAAAAAAGCTAATAAAGTAATAGCCGTTGACTTAGCAGATAAAATGATTGACTCTGCAAAAAAATATAATGGGCTTCCTAATATTGAATATGTGTGCGACAATGTTCTTAATATGAATTTTACAGATAATTCATTTGACATAATTATAACAACAGCGACCGCACATCACCTGCCTTATGACTGGCTGCTTGAATTTGCAAAGAGAAAATTAAAAAATGGCGGAAAACTCATTGTTCTAGATCTTGTAAATGCTGAAACTATATCTGATAAATTGTTATGGGGTTTTGCTGTTGTTCCTAATTTTTTTATGAACATAATAAGAAACGGCAGACTTCCTAATTCAGACCCTCATAGTAAAGCCGTATGGCATAAGCATGGTGAACATGATACTTATATGTCTTTATCAGAAATAAAAAGACTTACAGCAGAACATTTGCCGAACGCATTGGTAAAACGGAAATTATTTTGGAGATATGTTTTAATTTGGCAGAAGTGAGTATATAAGTATTGATGATATGAGAGTAGATATAAAGGAGAGGAAAGCTATAAAATAAAAATATGAGAAAATCAAGTATAGAAGAAAACAAAAAATGTCCAAAATTCAGAAAAATTGATATGCAGAGAAAAATGGACACAACGCCTTAGACCCCAAAAAATATCGGTGCGGGCACTGCGAAAAAGCGTATATTTAATGATAATAGTGAGCAGGAAACCGCGTCAAATCCTAGGATTTGACGTCACAATGGACAAATCATCGGAAAGATTCAAAATATTGTTGAAACGCTCAAGGCGATAATTCATGTATTTGTTTGCGCATATAATCGTTTTGGAATAGAGAAGTATAATTATCATCTAAAGAAACTGACCGGCGTACTGCTTTTTTCTGTCCTTGATTTCTTATACCACCTCGTTTATTCACTCTCGAAAATAGAAAGTGCTTGAAAAAAACGGCAGTTTGTGGTATACTAACAACAGAGCAAGCGAAGTTCACCGCGGCGAAAGGAGACATCTATGCGCAGATTTTTTACAGAGCCGGAAAATATTAAAGACGGTCAGGCTGTTTTGATAGAGGACGCCGGACATATTACCAAGGTTCTGCGTATGTCGGCAGGAGATGAAATTCTGATTTTTGACGGTTCGGGTACGGAATATACGGCGCGCCTGACCGAAATTGATAAACGCGCCTGCCGCGCGGAAATTATAAACGCGGTGCAGACAACAGCGGAGCCAAACCTTTCTGTCGCGCTGTTTCAGGGGATTCCCAAGGCGGGAAAAATGGAACAGATTGTGCAGAAAGCGGTAGAGTTGGGCGCAGCAGAGATTTATCCGGTCATGATGGACCGCTGCGTGGTTCATTTGGATTCGGAAAAAGATAAAAATAATAAAGCGGAACGCTGGGGTAAGGTTGCGCAGGAGGCGGTCAAGCAATGTGGGCGCGGACGTGTCCCACAAGTGCATATTCCTATCAATTTTCAGCAGGCGATTGAAAAAATGTCTGACTTTGATTTGGCGCTCATGCCGTATGAGGAACTGGGCCACGCCGGTCAAAGAGGTTTAAAGGAAGTGCTGCAAAAGAAGAATTACCGTTCGGTCGCTGTTTTAATCGGACCGGAAGGCGGTTTTTCCGGAGCAGAGGTCGCCACGGTAACCGCAAAAGGCACACCGCTAACCGTGGGATTGGGCACGCGGATTTTACGCACCGAAACCGCCGGCAGTACAGTACTTTCCGTTATTATGTATGAAAACGATGAAATTTAATGATAAAACACACTTTCAGGAGGTTGAACCATGGCAACACCGGAACAGCAAAAAAGAATGGCAGATAAGAAAGAACAACGCAAAATCAAGCATGAAAAGCAGGAACATTTGGTGAACTGGTACATGATAAATATGTGCTGGGGAATTCTTGCGATTATTCTCTTAAAGTTTATTGATAACGGCTACCTGTCCGGCAGCACAGTCGGAATTATGAACCCGTTTATGTGGACGGTGACGGGCGTGTTGGCAGCAGGAGCGATTGCGGTATTTGTTCTGGGCAAAATCGGTATCATTAAAAATTCCAAAAGAGCAAACAACTATACCATCTTTTTGGGAATATCCGCAACCGGCAGTTTGCTGGTTGTTTTGTATCCGAAAATCAGAATGGCGCTCATGCCGATGATTCCGGCATTGAATTCCGTACATTCCAGCTGGAGAGTTTACTGGATTATGCTTGCGATTGTAGCGTACTTGATTATCGCTTTGGTTTACTATTTTGTAAAGTCGCACAGCATTAAAGTAAAAGGATAAAATAACGAAAATTACAAACGAGGGATTCACCGTTATGGCGAATCCCTCATTTTTTATATATTTGCGCTCCTATTTTGCCAGATAGACTTCTTTACTGCGCACGCCAAATTGCATTGCCTCAGCGTGATTTGCAAAATAGATGTCAATTTTGTTTCCCTTAATGGCGCCGCCGGTATCCTCTGCTACATATTCCTTTCCGTCAATTACAACACGCGTGCCGAGTTTAATCACCTTAGGGTCAACGGCGATGGTACGGTTCGGTCGGGCAGGCACGCCGGTTGCCGTTTGGTTGCCCCAACCCTCACTGCAGCTTTCACAGGCGCAGTAAGCAGTAGTGCGGAACGTACCCAAATAACTGACATCGCCTATTTCCTTGGCGGAAGAATTGCCGCGGTTGACCTCCACCGATTTTGCTATTCCGCCAGAACGATTCACCTCATCGCCTAAATTCTGCGCCGCAGTCTGTACACTTTCGTCAGGCTTGCCACTTACGGGGGCGTGAACGCTCTCTTGAACATTTTCATTCAATAGAGCCTCCTCTTCCGCCGCTTGTTCGGTTTCTTCTTCCTGCGCTTGGCTCTGTAATTCGCTATGTATTTCCTCTGTCTCAGCTACTTGTGCAAGGTGAACAGATTCCTCTGACATCTGTTGTCTCTCTGCATTTTCAGAATTATTCATACTGAAAAATACAGTACACAGAACTGCGCATAACACCGTGAAAATACCGCTGCCAAATAATACTTGCCGTTTATACTTTCTTATAAAATTCTTCATCTTTTGCACCATTCCTTTCAGAATATGTATTGCCATATGCCATAAATTTTCGTACTACATCATATCTATGTTCCTTTTTTAGAATTTATGACTACTATTTTTGTATAATAAAGTATTATCCAATATTTAGGAAAAATATACCATTTTACAAATTTTTATATCTTGTTCTTGCCAAAATATGTTTTGTAACAGAAATGTAACACAATATATGCTTTTTTCTATTGACACCGCACACAAGATATAGTATAATATACATGCTCGCTTAATTAGCAGCTTATTATACGGCGGCAAAGGATTGCCTGTGCCGCACACAACATATATTAAATTTTAAGATGCAGTTTTGCAGGAAAGGATGTAAAAAATGAGTATCAATGATGTCAAAGTTATCGGTGGCGAATTATCGCAGGAAGAAATCAACGCTTATATTAAGCATGTGGAAGAAAAAAGTCCGAGTGAAATTCTGTCTGAATTGAATATTACATTAGACGGCGAATATGTAGATTTGGAATACAAATTTACCCCTGTTCCGATTGAGCGCATCCGCAGAATCACCGGATACTTGGTAGGCACTTTAGACCGTTTTAACGACGCAAAACGCGCCGAGGTAGAGGATCGCGTCAAGCATATGTCCATGTCTTGCTGCGGTTAATAAGACTTACATAAGAATGAAATTATTTAAACTGCGAAAAGCGGCGGAGATTCTCCGCCGCTTTTCGCATTATTATAACTAAATTAAGATGTTCCCCGCTGCCTGTAGAGGGCGAGAGACACCTTGCTTTTAATTATAGAAAAATTATTTGTCGCTGTTATAACAAGATTTCATTGAAAGCTTTAGCTACGCTAAAAGCGTTTCAATCTCGTGAAGTGAGGGATATATGCCCGCCGCTTGCTCCATTTAAGCGGTATCCGCCACCTAAGAGGAGGGGACATCTTAGCGAGGTTATACAAAGCCCTGCTTGCGCTTAAGCGCAAGCAGGGCTTTGCTCAATCTCTTATTACTGAACACTATTCATTTTCTTCAGGCACCTCATATTCATACTGCGCCGATGCCGCCATAATCTCATAATATGCCCAATGCGTCTTTGCAACATCTGAGAAAGCAAAGGTCAAGGAATCAATCGCCGCCTTGTTCGGTTCACGTCCTATGACACGATTGATGACCGCAACAGCCTCCGCGCGGGTAACCTGCTGATTCGGTCGGAAAGAGCCATCCTCGTATCCCGTCAAAATTCCCGCATTACTCAACGCGGCAATATATCCTTCTCCCCAAGCGCCTACAGTGTCAAAAAACGTCTTTCCTGTTTCCGGCTGAACATTTGCAAAGCGTGCAATCATTGCCGCAAACTCCATACGAGTGACAGAATCCTCCGGACGGAATGCTCCGTCCTCATCGCCCTGCGCAATCCCTTTGCGGGAAACAAATCCGACAGCGTTGGAATACCACGTCGGGTTTAATACATCTGTAAACGATTGACTGTATTGCGTCTCGGCGTCGTAATCCTCGCTAATCATCGCCAATATTTGTGCGGTTTCCGCGCGGGTAACCGAGTTTTGCGGGCGGAAGGTTTCATCTTCATAACCTGTCATATATGGCTTGTTTTCTACCACAATCATAGTAGGATCATCTGCCGGCTTCGTCGCAGAACCAATATCGGGTAACAAATTCCAATTCGCTATCGTAGACGAAGAGGAAATCCTTTTTACAATAACCGTGTAGTATTTTGCCCGCCCGTCCGCATCATATATCGTATATACCACAGGCTCCGAAAAGTCTTGCACTCCTGTGGGGGTAATCCGAACACCGGTATGTTCAATCTCCGGCTCAATTTCTTTCACCGATCTACGGGTCCGTATTGTAATAGTGTTCCCATCAAACCTCGGCTGCCCCGACATCTTCGGGACAGAAATTGAAGTAATCTGTAAATCTGACACATCGCCGCCCGAAGTCTTATGCGGCACAACCAAGCGATGCTGTGACGAAACAGTTTGTTCCACACCGTCCAACCAAATTTTCAAGGTATAGACCGCGTCGCTTTGCACATTAGTGTTTTCCGGCAAAAGGAACGAGATACGCACCGTACCTTCTTCAACATCCAAAGACGGATGTAATTCCATCACTTCGCCCTCAATCTCCTCGCCGTCCGCCGAAACAGCTACCGCTCTAACCGAGGTGGTAAACGCCGCGTTCAGATTCACAACTGCCTCACCTCCGGCAGAAGTTTCAGGATTAGAAATAACAATTTGCCCGCAGGTCATGTCTTTAAACTCGGTCACTGTCACGGTATATGTTTTAATCTGACCATTCGCCGCAGTCACGGTATAAACAACCGGAGAGGTAAAGTTCTGTGCAGTACGCGGAGAATATTCCGCAGCAGATGAGCTTAATTCCACATAAGGAAGAATGGAAGTTAAATCAGACCCGTACGGCATATATGCGACAATGGTATAAGTACTTCCATCAATTGATGTAATCACCGATTCACCAAATTGTCCGTCAATCTCAAAGGCAGAAATTTCACCATTGCTGTCTAATGCACGCGGAACCGTCACGGTTCTTCTCCCTGTTATGGTTTGCAATTCTCCGCCGACCCGTACCTGAAGCAAATATTCCTTCGCTTGTGTAATGCTGGTATTAGCAGGCACATTCAGCCGTGCTGTCCATACTCCCTGCGCATTTTTGGTTACAATCGCAGGCGTTAATCCGTCCGCGCTCACGGTAATTTCTTTGGTATGATTCACAGCAAAATCTAAATTTTCCAAGTTCGTGCCAATCACGGTAATCTCGACCGTACCTCCAGCAGCAGTCAGTGAATTTTCAAATTGCAATGCTGTCACACGCGGGGCTGCCTGGTTGACCACGTTTACCGTATATTTCCTGCTGTCCTGAGAACCGGTAGAACTTGTGGATGCCAACACTGTATATGTTGCCGGATTTGCAAAATCCAAAGCAGTCGTCGGAATAATTCCTGCGCCGTTATGCACTACGTTCGGTATAAAAGTTTTGTCCGTTACATCATACGGCACTTGAACCGTAATAGTATTATTACTTTCGTCAATTGCTGCGTCCCCAATCTGATTCGGAACAGTAAACGCAGTGATTCTCAACTTTTTTGGTTTAACGATAACAGGGGTCCCTGCCAAAGTTTGTGTTTGCCCGTCCGCAGTAACCGTAATCGTATACTGCATATCTTCTGTAAAGCTTTGATTTTCCGGGAATGACAATGTTGCACTGTAACCGTTTCTATTCTTCACCGCACTGCCGGAAACCGTACTGCCGTCTGCCGCGGTCGCGATAACCATCAATTCACCGCCTAAATGACTGCCTTGCAGAACAAACACTACGTCTGCCGCGCGATATGTTTGCGGGTCAGTAAATTGGACACTCGTAACTTTAGGCAAATCTACCACTACTGAACATGCCGCATTCTTAACCTCTGCACTGCCGTAATACTTCTTTCCATCATATGAAATCGAAATATCATATGTTCCGTTTACCCGGTAAACATACAATTTTCCTTCAGCGTCTGTACGCAATGAAGCGGTTTCCGCTGCGGCTGAATCATTATACCCAACCACTGCATTTGTAATGCTGCCGTCCGCAATTAAAATTTCCATTGGATAAATCGGCGCACCGGTGCTGGAAATCGGCGTTGATTTCCCACCCGTGACATTCTCACCATCTATCAAATGAACACTGCCACCGTTAATGATAAATCTTCCTTGCTCAGTTGCGGCAGCAGCACCGCCGACCGCCGGAGCATTGACACCGCCTACTGCCGTAATACAGCCATTATTAATCGTAATTGCTCCGCTTGCCTCACCTTCGTTAGCAGAACCGCCCAACGCCGAAGCCTGTGCACCACCGTACAGGTTTAATACCCCGTCACCCTGCAACGTCAAAACGGATGCTTCCGGCACATGCATCGCATTTACACCGGTTCCTCCGGTCAAAGTGCTGATTCCCTGCAAAGTAATCGTAGCTTCTCCATCCACAAACACCGGTGAAAAATACTCCGTTTCTCCCTCAACCATCATCTGTGGAGCAGAAATTGTCAAATCTTTAAAAATAATCGGGAATGTAATCTTTCCCTCTTCTTCATCGGTTGCAATAACAATCATATTTTTATCAGAAGCGCCTGTGATGATATAACCGCCCGGATGCGGAGGTCTCATCGTATTTTCACCCACTTGAACTTCTGATGCGGATATTTGAATAATTCCCTCGGAAATATCCAGTTGAATCGGTTCGTCTAAACTGCCTTCTTCCTTGGTCACCGTCACTTGATACGTCTGTTCAAGACCGTCATCGCCAATAACAGTATATACAACCGGTGTTTCTGCCGAATGAGAGAAGTCCTGTGCTGTAACAGGCAAATACTGAGAGCCGTTAATATGCACCACCGGAATCAAAGACTCCAAATATGCACCCATAGACATTTTAACAGAAATAGTATGAGCCTCTGTGTCTATCTCGGAACTAAGTTGTCCCGGAATGCTGAAGGATATAATTTCCCGTTTTGGCTCAGAGGTACAGATGCCCTGATTGATTTGTGTACTTGAAATCTGCATCCGCTTATAGTAATTTTTCTCTCCGTCATTAACACAAATTTTCACCCAATCCTCGCCGGCAGGCAAATACAGATAAAGCTTACCGCTCTGATCGGTAGAAGTTGCAACCTCTGCCATCGATTCTCCCAATTTATAAGTAACATCTCGCATGCCTACGGCCGTTCCCGCATCCTCTACCGTCAAAGTTGTACGATACACTCTTTGGTTTTGAGAATTTAACTGCTCCTCCGCAAAATCATTGGCATTGACAGAACCGCCGTCAATCCTAACGGTTGTGCCTGCAATCCCTTTTGCGCCGCCATCAGCCTGTACCATACCACCGGTAATTTTCACTGTTGCTCCATATCCGTATCTTCCGTTGCCGATTCCGACACCATCACTGCTGCGCGCAAACACCTTGCCGCCGTTAACAATCACCGTCACGCCCGAACCGTTCGCGCCGCTGCCGATAGCAGCGCCGCCGCCAGCTCCTGCGGTAACATCAACAACACCGCCGTTAATTGTAATCGTTCCGGCTGTTCCCTGATTGATACCGCCAATTCCGGCAGCATTCCTTCCACCCTTTACCGTGAGTGAACCGGTACCGTCAATGGTCAGATTTTTGCCAATGCCGCAGCGTATTGCAGGATGATCATCTCCGTTTTCCACAATACTGTTTTGTCCTTCTAAGGTCAAATTTACATTACCTAAAATATCTACCGCATAATCAGTCACGCCCATTCGCTGAATATTGATTCCGCTGAACACAACATCTTTGGTAACACCTTCCGCTACCCGAATGGTATTGGATACCGACCTCTCCGGTCTTTGCTGATAAATATATATCGGTTTTCCAGCCTGAACAGTATAAGTTCTGCTGCCAACCTGAACGTTGTCCTGATTAATAACAATACTTCCCGCCGACAAGTCAAACATCGCCGCATCACTTACCGTAACCGGATAGTTAGCAGATGTGGTATATGTTTTTCCTCCAATTTCTACCGTTGCGGTCACGGACAACGTTTGTCCGTCTGCGCCGGTATAAACCGTCATAATATTATCTTCCACAATTGCCTCGGTATCGGTAACATTTCCGTTCAGCGTATACACAACCGTTCCGCCGTGAATCGGATATTCGCAATCCTCCGCATGTTCAAATTGTGCTGACAAAGCAACACTCTCAAATCCCATGTTCTCATTCACTGTGATCGGTCTATCTGCTAATGTAAAGCTTGCCGAGCTTGCTGTACAGCTGCACGGCTCACCTGTGTACTCCTGTAACACCACCTGCTCGGAATCGTCTTCTTTTATTTCAATCGCCGCAGTATAAAGCTTCCCGCCGTGCTGCGCCGCCGCAATCTGAGCCGTCTGCGGTAAATACGCAAAAAGCGCCCCTTTGGAATCGCCGGAAGCCTCCCAAGCTTTTCCCCATTCATCAAGCATGGTAACTGTTTGATCTGCAGCCCCCTCTAAGATAGCCTCTACGCGATACACATCTGTGCCATCCGCGTTTTGCGGTCTGCCCTGCACACTGCCCGATACGGAACCGGCATCTATCACAACAGGATCCGCAATTCCCTCACCTTCGACTCCGTCACCGATTCCCCAAGCAGAAGTGTCGCCACCTGTCGCCGAAATTGTTCCGCCGTAAATAGCAATACTGCTACGATAACGATTTGCGCCGCCACCAATGCCCGCTGCGGTAGTACCATCTGCACCCTGAGCCTTGATGTTACCCCCATATATCGTAATGTTTCCAACGATATCCGCGCCCGCAGAACCACCGATTCCGGCGCCGCCCTGCGTGCCGCCATTTGCCAAAATAGTACCGCTGTATATGGTGATGTCCCCACATTCGTTCATGTATTTTGCGCCGATTCCTGCCGCTCTTGTACCTCCATGAGCAGTCAGCGCGCCGCCGCCGCGAATAATCAACTTTGCGGTTGCGTTAACTGTAATCGCCGCGCTGTTCGCAGCCGCTATAATCGTATTGTTATTCTCAATAATCAACGTGACTACCGCGCCCTCGTCAATCAGAATATTGCTGCCGTTGATAAACAACGAACGCAAGGTTATCGTCACATTGGTGTTCTTTTCAATCGTAATTTTATTCTTAACCGGACTGCTTTTGCCGTCAATCACATATCCTGCGCTGTTCAGTTCAGTTTCGGCCGAAGCTAACCCACCGCCGCTTGCGCCTGATGCCCCAATCGTAATAGCTCCGGCAGTAAGATCCAGCATGGTAGGCGTATCAGCCGCCGTTACATAAACCATTTGCCCCAATAAAACAATCAACGCTATAAAAAATGCACTCATTCTTTTTTGAAACATAAAAATCGCCATAGCCTTTCTGCCCATAAATAATAAATAAAGCTTTCCCCGACGCTTTTCGACAAGGCAGACAAACGTATAATGGCGATTTGCGCGTCAACGCGCATTATTCCTCACGAAGTAGAATAACGTAAGTCTTTCATGCTATTCCGCCATAGCCTTTGCTCTGTCGCCACCGCAAACTCCAGATTGTTCTCCATGATTTTTTAAAACCATGTCTTATCCATTCCGGCGCGTCTCTGTGTTCCGAAAAATATTGCTTTCATTCCCTTTTTCGGAAACCCTATACACCTTATCATGGGCAGATAAGATGCAGCAATTGCCATCATTCCTCACGGAGCAAACAAACTACTCCTCTGAGCTCTATACAAACTTGATGGCAAAAATACATTTTGCTTTCATACAAGTACATAATAGAACATAATTATACTCTAATATCATACCACGCAAAAGCAAAAATGTCAATACAAAGCGAACCTGAAAAGCCAAAAAGGTACGGTCGGGTTAGATAAAACCCGACCGTACCTTTTTCAAATACAATCTTTGTCTGCCGCCTGCTCATTGATAGTGCGGAATCAATGGAACGGCAATCCGCTCAAATACAGCCTTTGCATCTTCTGCATTAACTATGCCGTCTTTATTCACGTCACAAACACGATAAAGATACAGCTTGTCCAACGCCGTCGGCTCCTGCGCGATTCCGTTAATGAAATTTCCGTCCACCGCATTGACATTCCTATCTAAATTCGCATCGCCGATACGGTTCAGCAAAACTATCCTACGCGTCTTTGACACCTGCTGTTGTGTTACTTTATCCGTAAAAGAATACTTGAGATCATAAACACCCATACACAACATACGCGCGGCAAATTCCTGCATTTCTTGACTATCCAAACGAACAGCCGGCAAATCTAACGTCTGCGTTAAACCGTCAATACCTGACTTCTGCATTGCCTTTAATCCAACAAGCTCGACCCGAATTGCTTCCGGCGGCACATCACTGCCGTCAGAATAATGTGCCAAACACCCCGGGTCTTGCAGTTGCGCTAAATCATAAATAAAAATTGCCGCATCGTCCAAGTCCAAATTCTCACTATCTCCCCACGCCTCAGGTGAATATCTAATATTTGCATTCCCCTGTGCCGGAGTATATGCGTCCGCAAACCGATAATTCTTTGCAAATTCTTCCTTTGCTTGTTGCTTCTTCGCCGTTTCCCAGTTTTCCCGCATAATCAGACCGTATGGCGAATTACCGTAATTGAGCACAATCGGCGCTAAAATACGGAAAATATCCGGACTTGCCGTTGCTGTATAATTCGGATTATCGACTCGAATATGTATGCGATACTCGCCGACGTCCTTCACAGCCAAGTCCTGTTCTTCCGCTTCTGTAGCTATATTGTCATATACAACAGAATACCGTTCTTCAAATCCGTCAGGCGGAGTAATTACAGCGGTAATATTCGCTCCGGTAGCGTAGCGCTCATTATTGGTCACAGAGAACGTAACGGGCATAGGCAACAATTGAAAATGCTCTCCGCCTTCATTTACACTACCCTTAGCATAACCGCTCTCCGTTATTGTAATTAAAATTACATATGTTCCCGCAGTAGTGATTTTATCCACCGCCACTCCGGATTCGTTCTGATATTGTACCGTGTAACTGCTGAACCCCTCCAGGCTTGGCGTAACAGTCGCCTCATATTCCGCCTGCTGCGGCTGATATGTCACCACATTGTCGGAAATCGTAAAGTTAACCGGCTCTAAACCCTCTGCAATAACCAGTTTTTTATCCGGCTGAGCGTTTAACACAAAATTGGGATTAGTCAGCGCAATTGAAATATCGTATATACCTAACTCACTCTGCCCCTCGGTGCTTGCATTTTCGTCTGAGCCATAGGTTACCGTATAATCCTCAAATCCCTCTAACGAAGGAGTAATATCCGCTTTTTTTCTTTCACCGTCATACACATGCCGAGTATTTGTTACCGCAAATGAAACCTCATACGGATTTAAAACAAAAACACTGCCCAAGTTGTGATCACCGGAAACCTTACCCAGCTTGTGATACTTTTCTGTTACAGAAATAATAATCTCATAGCGCCCTGCCTCGGTAATCGTTTCCGTTGGTGGTGCGCCCGCTACATCCGTCCTGCGATATGACACCGTATAGCCTGCAAAATCCGTAAGGCTTGATGAAACTTCCGGATAATACACTTGACTTTCCTGTCCCGGAACATATGTCTGTACTTGATTTTTTACCGTAAAATCTACAATGACATCTTCGTGTGGATCCGTAATTGTCAAGTATGCTGTCACATCCTGCACGTCATAATTTCGACTCGGCTGTACTGTCGCAACATAGGTGCCGATAGCAAAAGGCGGTTGCGATGTTGGACCGTAAACGGTTTCTCCACGTCCGCGATAAGTCACGGTATAGGGCAAATCTTCCGGCTGAGCGGTTACATCAATACCATGCCGCGCACCGTCATAGACTACTGTTTTAGAGCTCGCTGTTAGAGTAGCAGGCATAGTGGTAATAACTAAATAAGTCCCGTTTATGTTGTTAACCCTATACCGCAGATTCTGCATAATAATAGATATATTATATGTTCCGGTATTGCTTTGCGTCGCCTTGCCTCCATATGTCACAACAAAATCCTCATCCTCAGTCAATTCGGCAACACTTGGCGTCACAACAGCTCTATGCTCCGCCCCGTCATATTCATAAGAATTTTCTGTAATCGTAAAATCGACCGGAATCGAAGTAATTTTCCATTTAATTTTTTTGGTCACACTTGCTCCGGTACTATCGGATACCTGAAAATATAATCCGACAAAGTTTCCTGATTGTCGCGGCATACCGTGAATCGTTCCATCCTCCTCCAAAACCACCCCTTCTGGCAGCCTCCCTTTTGCCAGAGAAAAGGTATACGGCGCTGTTCCGCCGATAGCAACTAATTGTGCTGTATAGTCTTGTCCGGTCTCTCCTGTCGGCAAGGATGAGGTGGTAATTCGCAGTTCTCCTTCCGCATACACGCAACACAGATGCATCATCATGATACAAACCGCAAGCAGTCCGCAGACTAATTTTTTGCGCATATCCCTGCATCCCCTTTCCGATTCTTCTGCCCTTGTAAAGGGCAAAGCCCTAAGCAATAGATATACTGCTTAGGGCTTATTGCCAATCCTATCGGATTATCTTAACACTCTGTCATTCATAGCCTTTACAATGTCGTTGTAAGCCCAGTATGAAGAGTCTACATCAGCCGGAATGATAGAACCGTTAACGGTAGAATCATCGAGCATACGATTCAGAATAGTAACTGTTTCCGCTCTGGTGATGTTCTTGTTCGGTGCAAAGGTTCCGTCTTCATAGCCCTTTACATAGCCCTTATCAGACATGGTTGCAATGTAAGCCTTTGCCCAGAAGCTGTCGTCTACATCACTGAATGTCACAGCGTTACCGGTCAACTGGAATTTAGCCGCTCTTGCGAGGATAGCTGTCATTTCCGCTCTGGTAATCTTGTTTGCCGGAGCAAAAGTACCGTCGCCGTAACCCTCTACAATGTTGTACTGAGCAAGGAAGCCAATGTAGTTCTTGTACCAAGCATCTTCAGCAACATCAGTAAAGTTCGTGTCGTAGGATCTGTTCTCGTCAATCGGGTTCTTCAAGAGTCTGGAAACCATAGCAACAACTTCTGCTCTGGTGATTTCTCTTGCAGGACCGAATGTGCCGTCTTCGTAACCGTATACATACGCACCAGTGTACTTCTCGTTGATCAAGGATTCCTCAGTCGGAACAACAACGTCGTCAGCCACTACGTTAACTTCAGCAGTTTCTTTCAAAGAACCTGCGGTTGCTGTAATTGTAGCAGTACCTACTGCAACGAATGTAACAACACCGTTCTCGTCAACTGTTGCAACTTCCTCATTATCAGATTCCCATGTAATCTTTGCGGTAGAATTCGTCAGAGTAGCTCTCAAAGTAGCTGTATCACCTGCGTGACCGCTGAGAGTCTTCTGGTTCAAGCTCAAGGACGGGGTAGCCGGAGTAGACCAGCCGCCGCCACCGCCGCCGCCACCGGAGGATGTTCTCAGCTTAGCGTAAATCTCGGTTTCTTCCTCAATTGCCAACGGATAAGTCAACTCTGTGCTCAAAGCAGCGTCGCTGTAATATCCTTGCCATCTGGACGGCTGTTCGATGATTGCATTCAAAGCTGCCAAATCAGCAGCCGACTCTTCGTCTGTGTAAATAGAATTCAGTTCCGTATTGCTCTTGTTCAGAATTACAACATGATTCTTAAAGGTCTTAACCGCCGTACTCGCAGCCGCCGGAGAAGCCAATGTTTCGCCGGATGCCGCAACTCTTGTATATACAACATATTCGGTATCTCTATCCAGCTCGGTAAATGTGGTATCTGTAGAGTAATCATCTTCAGCCGGTTCTACCATCGGATCGGTAACCTTAACGATTGCATATTGCAAACCGTTTGACGGATTTTCAATCACAATGTTATTGGTCTTAGGATCAACCTTAACGGTACGAGCCTCCGGAGCCTCAGCTGCCGCCGCATTGATAGTCAGAGTTGCTGTTGTGGAAGCGGAAAGATTGTTGCAGGTAACGGTAATGGTCTTGCCATTCATTGCTGCAGTTGCCTTTGTATCATCTGTTACAGGTGTGCCATCAACAGAAACGGTAATACCCTTGGAAGCGAAGTCTGCATAATTTACATCCTCGTCAGCAGCCTTAGTATAACCCAAAGTAACTACCATATCCGAGAAGTTGAGTGTCGCACCTACTTCGTATTCCAAATTAGCCGGTTCGGTCTTAATCTTAACCTCGTTAACTGCATCAGCAGCAACTGTCAGTACCTCAGTCTCAGCAGTCTTAGTTGCACCATACGCAGCATAAGTAACGGTGATCTTCTGACCCGTCATAGCAGCTGTAACCGCATCACCGTGAGCTACTGTAACACCGCCGATTGCATAGGTAAGTCCACTAGCGTCATAATTGATTGTGTCTGTAGCAGCAGTGCCGTCTACCTTTGTATTAACAGTAACTTGCAAAGCAGACAAATCAAGCGTATCGCCTACTGTATAAGATACTGTCGGCTGAGTTGCAATTGCAATGCTCTCCAAAGTAGTAACAGTCTCCGTAACTTCACCGGTACCGTTAGCTGTTGTAGCTGACAGTGTATAGTTAGAACTCGGAGCTGTAGTAGCCAAAGCCAACTCGCTGATCGAAACAGGTGCGTTCTTAGCCGCAGCAGTAACATTGTTGTAGGTAGCCTTATAAGTAACGCTGATAGAGTCACCGCTTACCAAGCCAGTCGCTGTAATGCTATTTCCGTTTGCAGAACCGGTAACTTCCGGATTGCCGTTTACCTTAACAGGTGTTACACCACTGATGGAAGTAATGGTAATCGACTTCTTGCCAATGCTGACATCAACAGGGCTTGAATACTTGGTAACACCGTCATATCTTGTACTTGCTCTCAATGTGTAATCTCCGGCAGCACGCTTTGCTTCGTTTGCAGGAGTATAGGTTGCATAAGTGGAATCAGCCGCATTACGTGCCTTAATCTGCCAAATCGCATTTGTAAAGTTTGCGTCTGAAGCTTGAGTATAATCCTCGTTGTAAGTCAAAGAGGTGGTAGGCAACGTGAACGCTGTACCATATGTTGTATTTGCAACGGTACCGTTGATTGCAATAGACTGCAATGCCTTTTTCTCTTTAACAGTCATCTCGCCGAGATCCTTGATTGCAAATGCAGCGTCCTTTTCATAAATAGCGTACACATGCTGACCGCTCATAGCCTTGGTTACACCACCGGTAAGCTCTGTCAAACCATCCTTAGAAGTCTTGCCCGCCGGACCATAGTAAAGACCGGTTGCAGCTTTATCGGACGACTTGCCCTTGTTTGTAGTAACAGTAAAGAGAATACTTGCCTTGTCCAAAGTATCGTTAACTATCAAGCTGCTCAAATTGTTGAATGTACCGCTCTTATATACTGCGGAAGCATCTGTCTCCGGTGTCGGGAACAGTTCCGGGAAAGAAAACTCTACGACATCTTCCATAGGAATGGTACCCTTTCCATAGATATAAGAACCGGATACACCACTGACACCAAAGCTTACATTAGTATCTTCGCCTACTACAATGCTGAACAATTGTTCACCGGAAGCCTTAGCTGCCGCCACATCTTTCAATCTCATCTTAATAAATCCGGCATAAGCAGTTTTTCCGGAAATATCAGCAGGATTGCTGTTGTTTTCCAATATAATATTAACTTCTTTTTTTCCATCATCTGTATCCTTATTGGATTTCATAGCAGCAGTTGTATAATTATAGCCTGACGATCCTGATATAAGCGGATCCGTTGACGCCATAAATCCATATCTCGGCAACATAGTCATAAACATAAATGTAGCACCACTTACATCATCAACCACTTCAATATAATTAGGATCATATTTAATACCTAAACCGAAGTTATTGATACCCGCACTTGCGCCATCAATATTAGCAAAATCGGATAATTTGATTCCTAAAAAGAATTCATGGGTATTTGACGCATATGAGGTCGGCACCGCTTTTTCCTCTACGATAGGTTTCCCTGCTGTCTGCCCCGCCGAATCAGATGTAACACCATCTATATACTCAGCGTATACAAGTGAAATCTTTGCCTTTTCCGTGCCAACCAAACCTGTTGCAGAAACAGTGAGTGGCAGCACACTTATCAGCATTGCTAAACTAAGCAATAATGATAAACCTTTTTTTAACTTCATACCTTTTTCCTCCATTTTATTTATTAAATTTATAAGGGGAGCCATGCGGAAGCTTGCTTCCGCAAAGCCCATTCTTTTTTGATATTATTCACCTTCCGATGCAATACCGGTCGGCAACTCGTTATACAAATTCTCAACATAATCCGCACGACTATTAATTCCACTATATATCGCATTGAAATCCTGAGAACCTGTACCATCTGAAAAGTCCGTATCCAAGGTTCTGTAGATAAACAATCTACGCGCTGTTAAGTCTACATCGGACAAATAGCCATTAAAATTGCTAATTGCTTGATACAACTGGTTGAAGTCCTGAGAACCTATACCACCAGAGAAGTCTGTATCACCCAAGCGATGCAAGACTACTACCTTACGAGTAAACGGAACACTTTCCCCCTCCGCGTTCTTTGCCATAATCTGACTGCCGTCAATATCCTGTGCAGAATACGTCATGGTGTAGATGCCCGGTACGACATAACCCGATTCTAAATTGGTAATCTGGTCAATCGCTTCGGTTCCGGCCGGAATCGTGACCTCAACAGTTTCCGTTACACCTGATGCAAACGTAGTAACATTATTAACCGCCATGCTGTTTATCTCTAATGTTCTTGTCACAGGCACCGCCGCTCCGACGGAGTTGGTAACCGTGAATCCGGGATCGACAAAAGAAGTGGTAGTGTCATAGATAAAGATAGCATACTCGTTTCTATCCATATTTATATTCGGATCTGCTATCTGTGCCTGTTGCTCTTCCGTTGGCGATGAAGACTGTCCAACATCTACCCAAGAACGGTATCCAAAGGAAGCTGTTTTTGCTTTCGGAGCCGCATTGCTCGGAATATAATCGCCCACAAATCTATTGTTGAGATTGAATTGTGCCTTTGCTTCGTCCTTATCTTCCAGATCACTCTTCATAATTTCGCCATACGGTGAATTGCCGTATGCCAAGGTAATCTTTGCCTCTACCAACTGACGAACCTTGATGGTGTAAATCTGATCCTCAGTGCTTGCCTCACCGTTCAGCTTGACAACAATGGTGTTGCTGACACCGTCGCCGCCGGCTGCCGGAGCAAGTACAATCTCACCTGTGGTCGGCTTGCCGTCAACCGTAGTTACGGTGATCGGCGTATCTGTGGTATTTTCGCCCGTTCCCGTAGTAAGGGTAACCGTAGCGGCATCACCAAAGGTACCATCAAACTGAATCTTGATATCCTCGTCAACGCCTGCAGTAACAAAGTAGGTATTGGTATCCGGGTCAAACTGTATCGCGCCGGTAAATGTATTATCGGGATACAATTCTTTAGCTATCGATTCGTCAAAATTCTCATCGGAACCAACGATTAATATATCATTCAACTCAATGTCCGGAGTAACCTTGAACTTGATGCGATTGTAGATATCGCCTTCCGCCGCACCATAATAGTCAATCTCGGTAAGACCACCCACTGCATAATTTGCATTGAGCATTACGATTTTTGCAACATAGTCACCAATGTTTGCGGTATCACTATCTATGCTGTCTGCCCAAGCGCTATCAGCAACATTCCAACTACCATCCTCATTCAATTTGGCATATTGAACCTTGAAATCAGTTCCTTGTATCAAGGTGACCGCCTCGTCACCCGCCGTCTTTGCCAATGTTGCAGCAGCAGTCAGTTTAAGTGTTCTGTCACTTGAAATTTTTACGGTTTGAGACGCTGTGTTGCCCGACTCGTCTGAGTATAACTCAAAGGTAGCGCTTGCCGGAGTGATAGTGAACACATCATCATTCAAATCATTTATATCAAGAGCATCGTCCGAAACAATAGCAATCTCTACCGTGTATGTGCCTGCATCTGTCGGCTGAATCGGATTACCGTCACCATCCTGCAAATAATCGGCAGCATCTGTCGCTGTATAAGTAATCTCGTAATCTTCACCTTCTACAAAGTCTTCGTCACTCAAGACAACCTCATCTTCGCCGGTAAACGAGACAACTGTTACCCCTTGAGCCTCTCCGTTGTATGTCACGGTAAGTCCTGACAATTCCACGCTTATGGACGCACTCCACGTAGCGTATACATCATAATTTTCCGAAGTAGCCGGAATTACGGTAGAAGTAGGATTGAACGCCGCACCGCTTGCATTGACCCAAGCGACATGGTTGAACCCAGCTCTTGTCGGAGAATCCAATTCAAAGCCCAGCGGATCTCCCGCTACTACAGTATATGTATTCAATACATCGGTCTCACCACGCTTTTTGTGCGTTCTAACAGTGACCTTTGTATCATCCTCGGTTAATTTTTCGTCGTCTACTTCCCAGTGCGCATAGAGGTCAACTACTTTTTTGCCGTCAACCGTCTTGATAAGGTCTGTCAAATCAGTAGTATGTAAAATCTTAGCGCCTGTCGCGCCCGGTGTAGCATACCAACCTTCCAAAGTATACTTTTCGCGTACCGCGGTCGGCATACCGGTAGTCGGAATCTGTGACAAACTGGTATGACCATTCTTCAAATATCTAACTGCCGGCTTTGCGACAGCTTCAGTATCCGCGCAGTTTACATTAAAGTTAACGGTAATTGCGTCAACTGCAGGATCCATCGGTTCATCCGCCTTGCCATCATTGTTCTCATCCTTCGCTGCCTGCCAAACCGCATAGAAACTTGTAGCTTCTGTAACCCTATACTCATCGTCCAAATCTGTGCCGGTACCGTTCGGGTCAGTGTTCCATCCTGCCAGCACATATCCGTCTGTTCTGGACACTGCCGGAATCTTATCGGTCGGGAATGCTTTATTCATAGCTGCCGGAACTACCGCAAGCGGTGTAGTGTCGCCGCTGCCGTCATTTGCATAGAAAGTGACATTCACAGCGCTGTCCCAGGTTGCTTTAACTTCAATGTCAGCAGTTACAGGTGTTGTACCGGTAAATACAGATGTTTCATTCGTAGTATCAACCCACTCGTTAAATACATAATTAGGTCTTATCGGCACATCCGGCATATTTGTAACACCGATTTGGTCGCCTGCTTTAAGAGTTTTAGAGGTCGGGTTAGGCTGAACAGTAACATCGGCTTCCGTAGCAGTAAAGGTTACTGTTACATTTGCCGGAGAAGTGACATCAGGATCGCCTTCCCACTGTGCATATACAGTCAGGCTTGCATCTACCTTAGTATCGCCGTCAAACTCATCGCCTGCGCCGTTCTGCTTTGTATTCCAGCCATTAAAGACGTAGTATTCCTTTACGGGATCATTCGGCATTGCCAAACCAATTGTATCACCTTTTACAAGCTCGATTGTTGCAGGCGCAGCCGCAGTGTCCGCTCCGTTGCTGTCAAAGGTAACTGTTACTCGATCTTCTTTCGCTACATCATCTGCAACCTCCCACTGTGCATATACCGTAGTGGAAGTATTCTTATAATCATAGCCCGTCAGACTTGTCACAGCATCGCCTGTTCCGTTTGCCGCAGTATTCCAACCGGTAAAGTCGTAATTTTCCCGTGTCGGATCAGATGTCGGGAAATATGTGCCATCAACCGCCGCATCTTTCACCTGGTCGGTGACAATCGGATCTGTCGAAGTGCCAAACGCACCGCCGTTCGGATGAATGGTGATATTGTATCCATCTGTGTAGTACGCATTGAGTGTAATTTCGTTATCGTCATTTGCATACTCGTCGACATATACCGTATCAGGGTTAACCAAGATATCCGTTGTTTCGTTATATCCCTCTGTACCGTCTATATCAATATACCATCCGCCAAAAATCTTATCCTTGGGCGGAGTGATGTCTGTCTTGCCCGCCAGTGTCACACCGGTAGCAAGTGTCTGATCCTGCAAAACAGTCGGAGCTGTCGGAGCGCTGCCACTGTTCCAGGAACCAGCACCAATGTTATACACCAACTGATAAGTAAATGGTGCAATATTAGCCTTGGATACATCGAATTCAATAATATCCAACATTTCCAATTTACCAGATGACGCATTAGAAATAAAAGACCCCGCCGTTCCGCTTACACCAAAACTGATGTTTGTCGGCTCGCCTAAATTAACGCCAAAAACTTCAGTTCCTTCTGCGGGCAATTCTTTGTTAAGTCTGAACTTTAAATACCCTGCGAAAGCCGGCGCTGTACCCTTATAGGTAGGAGTATTGTTTGTAAGGACTAAATTGTACTCTTTAAATGTACTCCCCGCAATATCGCCAGCTTTATGCATAGAAGAAGTCGTATAGGCATAACCCGATGACGGACCTACCACGGGGTCTGTTGCAGTAAAGCCACCAGCTCTCTGCATCATAGTCATTTGAATCATATTAGGTTCATCAAGCGGTGTTACATATTCCGGATCATATTTCAAACCAATACCAAAAACGTTCATACCCTGATCAACCACACTAATATTTGTCATGTCGGAAAATTTAACACCTATGAAGAACTCATCATTTTGGTGAAGTTCCTCAACTGGGATTTCCTCTACAGCCGGACTACCAGTACTCGCTGCATCCGCATCGCTGGTAATACCCTCTTTGTACTGCATGTACACTAAGGATATTTTCGCTTTCTCTGTGCCCACTAAATATCCACTAGCATCGTCTGCAAAAGTTGTGAACGGACATACCCCAACAAGCAGCATTAAACTAAGCAGCATAGAAAGCACTCTTTTTACTTTTACACTCACTATTGTTTCCTCCTTTTAACAATATGTCTTATATAATAAATTTAATTTTTTTCGTTATATTATCCTGTATCTATATTTAAAGGTAATTCTCTATATAGGTTTTCAATATACCTCCCTTGACTATTAATACCATTATATATCGCATTAAAATCCTGAGAACCTATACCATCTGAAAAGTCGGTATCCAAAGTTCTATAGATAAATAACCTACGTGCTGTTAAGTCTACATTTGACAAATAGCTATTAAAATTACTAATCGCTTGATACAACTGGTTAAAGTCCTGAGAACCTATACCTCCAGAAAAGTCTGTATCCCCCAAGCGATGCAGTACTACTACCTTACGTTGAATCGGACTACTTTCCCCCTCTGCATTGGTTTCCACAATTTGACTGCCGTCAATATCCTCTGCGGAATAGGTCATGGTATAGATGCCCGGTACAACATACCCCGATTCCAAATTAGTGATTTGTGTGATTTCTTCTGTCCCTGCCGGAATCGTAATAGACACTTCTGTTATTACACCCGAAGCAAATGTAGTGACATTATTAACAGCCATGCTGTTTACCTCTACAGTTCTTGTTACCGGCACCGATTCACCAAAAGAATTGGTAACCGTAAAGCCGGGATCAACAAAAGACTCCGTATTGTCATAGATAAAGATAGCATACTCATTTCGATCCATATTTACATTAGGATCCGCAATCAACGCCTGCTGCTCTTCAGTTGGGGTTGATGACTGTAACACATCTACCCAGGAACGATATCCGAAAGAAGCTGTCTTTGCTTTTGGTGCAACATTTTCCGGAGTATATCCTGCAGTAAATCTATTGTTGAGATTGAATTGTGCTTTGGCTGCATCCTTATCCTCAAGGTCGCTCTTCATGATCTCACCATACGGTGAGTTACCGTATTCCAACACTATCCGCGGCTGTACCAACTTTCGGATATATACAAAATAGCTCGTTTCGCCGACCTTGATAGTGACGGTGTTGTTAAAACCGCCGTTCTTGGTCATGTCTACATCTACAAGCGTTACATCTGCTGTATATCCACCTGCACCCGCGCTGACCTCCAAGGTGGTGGTCGTTGCATCGTTATCTGAATGGGTTACAGTCGGCGCTTCGCTCAATCCGAGCATGGTCAGTGTGACCTCGCTCGTCTCTGCCGGGACTTGAACATAGTATTCCATCCGTTCGGCAGTATAACTCGTCACCGTATCAAGCGTAGCATCCGTATGCAAATCCAATATTTCCTCTGCACCCTCCACGGTGCGCGAAACAGTAAGATCGCTCATCGCTCCGGCAGTATTGCTGCCGCCGAAGATATTCAAATCGCCGCCGAAAGTGAAAATGTTCTTCAAATTGTGCTCCGGCTCGCTGCGGTCTTCTCTCTCCCATGCGGCAAAGTCCTCATAGCCGTTCGCTCCTGCGCTCATAGAAAGCGTTGACGGACCGCGGCTGAGTTTAAACACCAGCGGCTTTGAGCCATCCGGCGGTACTGCCTTCAAGCGGAACGGCATCTTTAAGATATACTTTTCAGATGTATCTGTCACGCCATAAAACCGATTTGTTTCCTCCGATTTTTCAACATCCGCTTTCTTCCGAATGGATACAAAGCCCATTTTCCAACTTTCGGAAACATTTTCTTCCCGCCATGGGTCTGTGTCCACACCGGCAGCGCGTACGCTGTCATTCGCTTTCAGTTCATAGAGATTTGCGTCCCAAACATCTGCGTTAAGCTGGTTCGCGTCTTCTTCAAAATTATATTTTTCCAATGTTGCCAACCATGCTTCCGTCTTTTTCGCCTCATCTGACGACGTTGGTCTCAGGTCTGCATACGCCGCTAAATCATTCCACGGTTCGACGTAAGTCGGATTGTAATCAAAACCGATTTCCAAACCATACAGCCCGTGTTTTCTGATAAAAGGAACTTGATCCAGTTTATCCACGCTGACTCCGACCCAAAAAGTGACGTTTCCATTTTCCATAATCGGTACAGGCTGTTTCGGCTTCGGACCGGAATATTCTGTAGAAATACCCAAATAGTCAACCGAAAGAATCGGCTTATCATCCGCTGCTTCTCCATCATCCATCAGAGTGATTTCCGAAAATTCCTCATTGTCCGCAAAAGTGAGGGGGAAGAGCTGCATCAATGCCATCAGTACAACAACTGTCAAAGCCAGCCATCTAATATGTCTTTTTTTGCGCATTGCACTCACACCCCTTCCGAATAATATTTCACAGGGGTTGCGCCCGCCTGCAAAAGATTTGCATCCACAGAGTTGATATCACCGTCATTGTTGGCGTCGCAGACGCGGTATTTATATAAAAATCCACCGTTGACATAGGTAGGCAAACTTTCATACGGAAGCCTTTCCCTGTAACGCCCTTTAATCTTCACAGCATCCGCTGCTCCTGCCTCACCGCTGATATCGACATCACCGTTCTCGGTCAAAATAATTACCGGACGCCGTACAATCAGTTCACTGCCGTCATAATCACGGTATATGTATTCTATCTGATAAACATCCGGGCGAATCCGCAAATTTGTCAACACATCAATATCATCCCCGACGCTGCTTGCTGCGCCGGTAGGCAAGTTCAAGGTTGTACTGTCAATCGTATTAAAATCCTGCATCAATGTGGCGGGATTACTTGCCGACATCACATTCACCTTTAATCTGCGCTTGACAGTATTCATATCAATCTGAGTTCCGAGAGAATCTGTCAAAGATTGAATTCCCGGATCACGAAACATCTGCCCGGTATAAACAAAGAGCGCTGTTTCATCTTTATCATAATTAACAGCCTCGCCCGGGTTTGATTCATCAAAAATTCCCCAAGCATCCGAACGGTAACGAACATTTTTTAAGCCGCCCGCCGGAGTGAATTCGTCATTTACAAACCGATTCTCATTCTCCGCAAACGCATCTTTTGCCGCTTGCTGTGCTTGCGGCGTATCAAACTTCACCGAGTCGCGCATAATCAATCCGTAAGGTGAATTACCGTAAGCAAATTCAACCAAATCCTCCGATGCAACCTTGCGGCAAATATACACAGTGTAGGTCTTTGATACATCTCCACAGGTAAGGGTAATTTCCAGCTCGTTTGCATCCGGCATGGTATTGACTAAGTCAAACAAATCTGTCGTATATCTGCCGATTTCAACTGTATCTTCGACAATCGGAATATCGTCCCCGTTAATTGCCGCTGTCACAGATATTGCTTCACCTTCAATATCAAGATTCATCAATCGAAACTCTGCTTTGTTCTGCTCGGTTCCGCTTGAAACAATGACATAATACTCGCGCACTAACGGGTCAAAATTTGTCGGCAAATGCCGACTGTCCAACAATTGCTCAATACTGTCGTCTGCCTCTTTCACCCAAAGTCCCGACAACTTTAACTGTGTAATCATTCCGCCATCAAAGATTGCTGTAATCAGTATTCCTTCTACCGCCTGTTCCTGCATTATAAAACTTGCTTTCAGCGGGTCTGTCGAATCAATCTGAATATCAGCAACCCCGCGGGTCACTTCCCAGCGCAAAAATTCACAATCTTCTTCTGGTTCAGCCACCAACTGGACAGTATCTCCTGCCGGATAGGTAGCGCTGCCAACTACATAAGCATTACCGAGCATAATATCATTGGAGACTACCTCGACTCGATAAACCTCATCTTCCACAACTTTAAAAGAAATTTTAAAAGATAGTAGTTCCCGCGTTCGGTTAGAACCAATCGATACCGTTGCGGAATATTCACCAAGAGGTGCGCCGACTTTGGTACTAATTTGGAATATGACATCCTCGCCCTTCCTTACAAGATACGCCGGCTCGCTGCTGAGTACAAACGCTTTGCTTGCATCGGTTGAAAGAGTGCTGTCTCCCGTTATTGAGATGCTCAAACCGCTAATGTCAACCGCTCCGATATTACGTGCCGTGAACATCTCCGTTTGCACTTTATCACTGCCGAAGCCAACCGTTTGTGTATCGAAAACAAAATCCTCAATTTCCGACAATTCTTCTTCCGGTACAGCTTCTAAAATCGTAACTCGTAATGTAACAGTAATATTATCCGGATTCTCTACTTCACCGTAATTGACATAATCGGCTTTTGCCAGCGTCCCTTTCAGCACGGCAGTACTTCCGACCTCAGACAATACGCCTTCCGTCAACTGCCAATCCGTAACTTGAATTGTATGAAGTCCACCCGGTTCTAAACCGTCTGTTCCGTCATATGTCGTAGCTACTACATCGTTTCCCGGAATCACAAGTCTGAGCGGGAAAGTTTCTAATGTACTGTCCGAATATACAGGAAACAACGCGCTTTTCCCATCTGTATAATCAAACGTATAATTTCCATCTGAATAGTTATCTGCCGTGCTGTCAATATAAATGTTTCGTCGAGAATTTGATGTAAACGAAACCCACGAACTTCTAAACTGATCCGGAGCTTGTACCGCCAATTGAAAAGCGCCAAGCCGCTCACCCATATTGATATACTGCTGAGTCCGCTTCAGAACGCCGTCCGCGTTTATATCGCCTTTAATTTTTATAATGGCGTTACCGCCTTCAAATTCCACTGTATATCTCGCAGGAGCAGAAGAAAAATCCTGCTTTGATAACTGCTCACCATTTGGCAAGCGGACAAAAAATTCCGTATTCTCATCAAATCCAGCCGCACTGCTGACCGTAATCATCAGCAACCCACTCTCGTCTGTTTCGGCAGATATATCTGTCTCTTCAGGAGTAGGAGTTACCTCACCGATACAGCGCAAAACGCGTACTGCATCCGCTTCTGTGCTTACCGTTGCCCACGGCGGCAGGAAAAACTCTTCCACCAATGTTTTAAACGTGTATTCACCCTCAGCCCCATCGAAAAAGCTTGTCCCGCTCTCCCCGATTTCCTCCTGCCACTCGGCAGACTCTAAATTGATGGAATAGTTTGCCGAGCTTGGAATTGCTTGATCAAATATCGGATTAGCTTGCAACGGGAAGTCCATCGCCTCATCCTTGATATCTGTCGGAACGGAACCTACGGGATACACGATGTAGTCCTTATCCGACGAATACCCGAGTACCGCAACCGGAAGCACTTCTACTGTCACGTTAATCGTGGTCTTATCATTATATTTTTGTGAAACATGGTATGTACCGCCTTTAGGATCCCACGAAACATCTATCGTAAAATCTTTTTCGCGCTCTCCCCACCGCATGGTGTCGCTGATTTGCGTACCGTCGGTATAGCGGATAACGATGTCCTGCATATGGACATTCAAATAAGAAATCAAATCATCCTCTGTGCCGCTCCTATATATCTCAGCTGCAGTAACCGTTTGATGGTCACGCATAGCCTCAATACTCAGCACAGTGTTTGTTACTTCAAACTCATAGGTCAGATGTTCGTTCTTGTCATAGAATACCACAGCAGGATAAACCGACCTATCAACATAAGAAATTTGGAATACATTCTCGCCAACTTCATTTGTGGCAATACTAAAAATCTTTGACACCTCATCTCCGGTCAGCTTTGCAAACTCAGACGGAGACTTAATGCGAAAACTAATACTTGCTAAATGCAACCCTTCTGCCGTATTCGCCTTAATGATTTGAGTCGGGAAACCATCTACTATTCTTTCCTCAACATAGCGTCCGGCAGATGCGCCTTCCACCGCCGGATTGGCAGACAACCAAATCTTAACCTTACCGCTTTTATCATCAATAGCTTCGGCAGACATTGTACGACCACCCGGCTGTATCAAAAATCCTGCCGGGAAATCTTCGTTATTTATTTGTAAAAATCTGCCCTCCTCATCTTTCTCCAATACAGCATTGCTCTCTGCATCGGATATCTCTACCCATTCACGGTTATACATCAGAGTGAATCCAACGCCGTTGGTTTCAATCTTCCGAATGTCAATGTCTAAAAATGCCTGAACGGATCCGTCGTTGGCGCCTTGCATGGTCATACCGCGAAAAACCAGTTTTGCAGTATCGTTATCCGCAACTGCAAAACAAGAAGCTCCAACCAATAATGCGACTGCTAAAAATAATGCTGCTAACTTCAAAAATCGCTTCTGCAAGAAACCACATCCTTTCTGACATTATATTATCTGTAGACTTGTAGTTGCTTAAAGCATAAAAAAGAAGTGAGTAACACACTTTTATTTCAACGCGACAAAAAATCATATCCATCTCTGGGAGAAGTATATGAAAACTTGTCTCTTTTGTATTCGTATACTTGCCTTAGACTTGTCATAAAACAATCTCAAAATTCGTGACTATCCTCACAAGTATATGTTATAGTATAGCACGAAATGTGAGGGAAGTCAATTATTATTTATCATTTTCGCAGGAGTTGTACAAAGTGTAAAACCAATCCCGCAAGGTTATTCGTTATTTTATCAATATGCACAAACAAAATCGGTGGAATTCCCATAATACGGGAACTCCACCGATTTCTGCACTTTTAATATCTCTCCAATTTTGCCCAATTACTCTTAACCGTTGCCTTTGCGCCCAGATGGATAGAAATAAATGTAAAGTCTCTGAAGTCAATCAATCCATCCTGCGTAAAGTCACATACTTCCCAAGTTACGTATTCAGGAATCCGTACAGGCAAATCTTTGGTAGATTTATCTGTGCTCAAGACACCAATACTGCTGTCCTGACCCTTTTCGGAAGTTTCATCCTCATCAGAATTATCTTCTCCGACAGCGGTCTCATCCGACTTATCCACAGTCTCTTCCGCTTCTGATGATGTTTCATCTTTCTCAACAGCATCCTCGTCAGAAGGCTCTGATTCTTCGCTCGATGTATCATCCGGCAACAGAACTGTCTCGCCGGGTTCAAACGCCATATAAACAGTACCCGGGTGGAATTGTGAAGTAAATCCACCGATATATCTCATACCAAATACAGCTGAAACCGGTGTGACAACATTCCTGCTCTCGCTTCCCGCTCCCGTAGATTCAGAGCTGCCGCCGGTAGAAGTAACGGAGGTTTTCTCGGATACACTTTCAGAAGTCTTTGCAGAGGTTGTTTCTCCCTCGTTGCCCTTAGCAGAAGACTCGGAAGTGTTTCCTGTATTCGCTGCACTCTCAGTACTTTCGTGACTGCCGGAAGAAACAGGATCAGATTTTTCTGTCGTACCGCTTTCGGTTGTCTCCGTATTGCTCGGTGTCTTTTCGTCCGAACTTTCTTTATCGGAACCACCTGTCTCAGAACTGTTTACATCAGAACTATCTGACTTAGAATCCTCTGTTTCGGAGCTATCCTCTTTCGGGTCATCCGGCACAGTTACATCAGTATTTGACTCGGAATCTTCCGGTTTGGAATCCTCTGTCTTAGAATCATCCGGTTCAGTCTCATCCTTCTTGTCATCACTGTCTGTCTTTGTATCGTCCGGCTTTTCATTTTCCTCACCCGGAAGTTTTTCCGAATTCGAGTCATCAGGCTGTTTCGCTTCCTCCGAATCGTCCTTATCGTCTTTTTCCTTGTCGTCTTTCTTCTCGTCCGATTTCAACGAAACCTGTTCCTCATTCGCCGCATCGTTATGCAGCTTATCTCTCTTTTCGCGTTCTTCTTCAATCGCTTCATCAGAGCCAAGCTCTTCAACCAAGAAGAACATATCAAGGTCAGCCTGATCGATGACGTCTTTACTGTCGCCCTCGTTTGTAACGTTGCCGACTGTAATGCGAATTTCGCCCAGATTGTACTGCGCTCTTGCAAACGTCTTAACAACCTCAATGTCGGTAATGGTGTAATCCAGGTAACCATGTCTCTGAATTACTAAGGAATATACTCCTTCTTCCTGTACCTCAATTGCGAATTTTCCGGTTGATTTGGTTACATAATCCAGATCACCGTTTGACGCGGTAGGTACTTGATTACCTTCTCTGTCGTACAGTCTGAGCGTTGCAGTACTGTCCGGACCGATACTTCTGACCTGACCTGTAAGGAAGGTTTGGACAGTTGCTACTGCACGGTCAGTATCACGAACAACTTTTACCTTGTACTGACCCATGGTGGTCTCATCATTCGGCTTGCTCGGATTTGCATAGTGTACTACATCGAAAGTAAAGACAAACTCTTTCTTATCCAACTCAAGCGTAAACGCTTTCTGTGCCTTAAGCTCTTTCTGATACTCGGAAGGAGATACCGTATAGGTCTCATTGTTATCCTTCTTCATAGTCAGATATGGCTCCGGTGTGTTAGTCTTGAGTATGAACTCAATCTCGGTATCCAGCGGGTCGATAAGCACTTCGTACTCATCAACATTCTGCCTGAATTCAGGTGAAAGCACCTCGTATTGCGGCTCGGAATCTTTGTGCACAACCTCAAGTTCACTCAAGAACGCTGTGTTCTCTCTGATGACCTCAAGTACATAAGTGTACGGATCCTCGCCGTCATTGCTCACCGTGATGAAGAAGTAACTCATCTTATCATCCTGACTCAAGTCGAACCGTGTCATCTGCTCGTTCACATTTTCTGTCGTAGTACCGCCGTAAGGTGTAATACGGACATCGTTCGCCGGCGATGCTGCCGTCGGCTGCAAATTGATTGCCAAAGTGCTGCGCGGAACAGATATACTCTGTTTGCTGGAATCCGGGTCAAACACAAAGCTCGTATAAGGAACCGGAGGCTCTGCCGTGTTGGCAACCACCAAGTCTGCCAATCGAGATTCGCCGTTTTGTCTTTCGTCTCTGCTCAGTGTAATCTCATATGTGCCCGACTTGCCCTTGCTGTCTGTTACCTGAACAATAACTTTAGCAGTTGCATCGTCGTCCGCCAGGAATGCAGCCGGCAACAGAATCGGGTCTGATTCTGTTCCGCTGACAAGAACGGTGCTACCGCTCATTCCTTCGACCTGTACGGTAATGACTTCGTCCTCATTGTGTGCCGTAGCTGTCAGTTGAATGGTACTGTCGTCATAACGTATCTTCGCCTGATATCTGCCGGTCAATTCCTCAAACTCAGGATCCAATTCATACAGACCGTCTGCCGGCTCTGTCTCATCTGTGAGAACCAAATCTGCCAACGGGATTTCAATAATCGGCTCGTCTGTTCTCGTCACATGCAGCAGATACTCACCAACGTTATCTCTACCGTCATTGATGCGGACAATTACCTCAAACTCATCCTGCTCGGTATCCAAATTGCTGAACAATCTCACATTTCCTGCTACAAAGTCCCCGCCGTCAATACTCATGCTAACCGATCCGTTCGGATAATTATGCACTGTATTGACCGTGAACGATGTTGCTGTCATGGAAATCTTAACGTTATACTGTTCGCCTTCTGACTTGCCGTAAGCCGGATTGAACTTCGGCGACATTGATGCGTTCTGTACCCAAAGGTCAGTCAGAATTGGGGTCTCCGTATTGTAAACGGTAATCTGGTACTCGTTCACATTTTCGTATCCGCTCGCGGCAAACTTCGTCACTCTGAAACGGAATACGGATTGTCCGCTCTCGCTGATCGTCTGCTTAATGAAGCTCGGCAAATCGCTGACAACTGCATAAGAATCATTGTTCTCGTTATACAGTTCCACATAAGCATTTCTCTCCGCCGAGCGTGCAAACAGATATACATTCTCGCCATCGTTGGTAGCCAGATATTCCATACGCTTAGGATCAAAGGCTTCCACAAAGATTGCCTGATTTTCCGAGATGGAATTATTGTTGTTCATCATTATCTTGCTCAGATACGGCTTGAATGGCTTGGTGTAATCCTGTTCCATATACAGAATATAGTTATACTCTGTCTGATTCGGAGCAACTACACGAATATCAAAACGCTCTTTGTCTGTCGTAATCGGGTATATCGTCCTCTCACCGCTTCCGACAGCCTTGCCGTTAACATAAACGGTACTTTCCGCATTTGCCGCAGTTACTGCAAGAGTCGCCTGAGATGCTCCCATAGGAAGCGTCGCTGTCTGAACTTTTTCAGTCGGATCAAATACAAAGTCGAGCGATTCATCAATCGTTACATTCTGCAAGGCAGAAGTCTGCTCTCTCATCAGCGTAATCGAGTAGTTCTGCCGCGCCGTACCGTTAAGCACTGTAATGTTCCGTACAAGCGTTTCGTTATCATTGAGCGTAACGCTGCCCAAGCCAAAGATGCTTGTTGCTTCATCAGCCGCCTGCGCCGTTATCTCAACAGTGTCAATATACGACGGAACATACACATAATAGTTCATCTCACGTGTATTAAACGGTGTCGTGAACTCAAGTCCCTTTACTGCCAATGATGTCAAATCAGCATTTCTGCTTTCCAAATCTTTACGCGTCGCTGTAATAGTATAGGTGCTTGCAGGGAATGTATCCTCCGCTGTGTCATACAGCTCAATAAAGATAATCTTCGAGCTTCCTTCTGTCAGCGCAACCGTCGTCCCGTTTGCTGCATCGTAAGTCTCATCCGCTACCGTGATGACAGCGTTGTCGCGATTTGCTTTCGCGTTAATCGTAATTTCGCTCACCTCATAAGGAACGGATACATAATAGTTCTTACGCGAACTGCGGAACACAGGAGCAAACGTACCTACATTGACAGAAAGTTCTGTCAGCGCCAAGTCGGCATCTGTTCCCGGACGGTTTACCTTAACAATGTAGTGAACCTTAGTCAGCGAAAGCGCATCATCCGCAGAACCGAGCTGTGTGCCTGTAACTGTGACATCAATATAATTGATACCATGCTTCAAGTACAGGTTCTGTGACTCTTCACCGCTGCCGACTTCCTGATTGTTAATCAGAATTTGCGAATCGGATACCGGAACCAAATTGATAAACTCGGTCGATTCGTTTACAGTAATCTCATACCACTTGGTATTCGAATTGAATGCAGGGGTCAACACGTAATCTGTCTGAACAACTCTCAAATCATCCAATTGTACAGGAGAAACTGCGTTTTTATCTGCCACATTCACTATAATGTTATACCATTCCGTGTTACCCGAAACGCTTTCAATTGCCACTACAATAATGTTGTCGCCTACGATAAGATTTTCTACATCGGTCACTGTAGCATTTGCAGCCGGAGCATTATTAATATAAATGCTGTCAGTAGAATCCTGCGGTAAAGTAACCTTAACCCCTACCATGGACTCGCCGCTCGGAATATTCAGATAATAGCTGTGCTCCTCCGGATCAAACGTCGGATTCAGCGTATACTCAATTCCCGCACGGTTATAAACGTTCAGCATACTCAACTCAACCGTCGCATCGTCCTCAGCGCGATTCACGGTGACATAATAACTCTTTTCTGTTCCGTTACTGGTGATTACCTTGAAGATAACCAAGGAATTTCCGTGTGGAACACCGTCATATACAAAGCTGTCTCCGCTGTTAATCACCGTTGTCGTGCCGTCAATGCTGACCTGAATGGTGGCATTCTCCGCTTCTCTTGCAACCGGCACAAATACGATTCTCTCCTGCTCCTTCGGATAGGACAGGTAGTAGTTAGTAATTGAACTGTTGAAGATAGGAGTAATCTTGCCGCCGTCTGTATAATCCAGCGAAATCAAATCCGCAGTATGCGGCGCTTTCGCACGGTTTACATTCAGGATATATACCTTTCTCGCAGCCTCAAATGTTGCAGTATCACCTGCTTCGTTTATCACTCTCTCGTCCTGAATGGTGACAGAGATGACAATCTTGTTATTGCCTTCAATCAAGTGTATCGGTTCGGTATGAATAAATCCGCCGACACTCTCCTCGTCATAATCCCAATCCTCACTGCGGACAGAGATAGTCGCTCTGTCATCCTTTGCCTGAATCGTCAGTTCCATATCCTCCGTGCTGCTAACTACGGAAGAGTAATAGGTGGTAACATTCGAGTCAAACATCGGCGAAATAGTTGAAACACTCGGTACTATATTCGTCAGCAACGGCGAATACACCTTCTCGTTCTCTTCTTTCGCTTTTCTGTTGACCAGCAAGGTGTAGAATCGGCGCGTAGTAGCGTCAGTTCCATCACCGTCGGTATCTTCCGCATCGCTTACCTCAATCATAAACAGGTTATCGCCTTCCGCGTACGGAATGCTGACCGGAACATTGCTGTGCAGCAACTGTCTGTCTTTGGTCGTATCCTCAGGATTAACAAGGTAAGCATTCATGCCGGCAATTGCATTGCTGACTACTACCGTCAGATTGTCGAGCGCAACGTCGCTCTCTACATTTGCATAGTAGTTATAGTCAAAGCGTGCAGATGCAAACACACGAGTGATAGCAGTTTTTTCAAGCGTCATACCTGTCAGCAGGTCAATGCTTGGGTTAACATTCGGCATCTTGTTTTTGTAGAGATAAACAACATAGTTTGTTGCTCCCTTCGGACCTGTTACCCAGAATGTTACTTTGGTAACAGATGCCGCCGGCAGATTGCCGTGAGCTGCGCCGCCTATCCGAACCACACCGCCGACGCCGTTTTCGTTAATCGGTCCGCTGATGGAATAGTTAACGGTATAAGTAGCGTCTATCGGAGTCGCTATGATGCTAAGCGGATTGATTTCCTCATCCCACTGGCTCTCTACAATAAACTTGTAATTCTTTGTTTTCTTTTCAAACATCGGGTGCAGGCTGTAGTAAATTACTTCACCGTTCACTTCTCTAACCAAACGGATATCCTGCAAATACGTCTCTGTTACACCAACGTCATAATTGATTCTGACAGTATATGTCTTGGTTGCCGTCTTATCCTCAGAGGTTACCTGAACCTTCATGATATTGATGCCCGCCTTCAAGCCGGAGAAAGTATAGGATCTGGTCTGCAAATCCTGTACACTCATTTCACCGGCGGAAGTTGTCGTGAATATCTTGATATTCGCTTTAGGATCCGTTGCTGTAATACTTGTAAATACAACATTATCTTTTTCAACGGTAATATCATAATTAAGCTCATTGTTCGAGAAAGCCGGCGTCATATTCACACCGTTTTCCGGAGTAAGTGTTGCAAGTTCAGCCTCGTTTGACATCTTGTATACATACAGCGTGTAGTAATTAGTTGTGCCATCCGCCTCCGGTCTGACATCCTTGACTCCAATCACAACCTCTGTGGAATCCCCTTTGCCGAGTACTACATAGTTCGTGAACTGGTTGGTTGTGCCGGCATCCGGAGCTTTAGCATCGGTGCTGGACATACCAATCTTGACATTCTTGCCCTCGTCCACAGTAAGAACGCGTACCTGACCGGATTTTATAATCGACGGAACGCCGATTTCAAAGCGGTTTTCCTCCTCGTTCCATTTCGCGGCAATCGGATTGTCATACCGCAGCGCGCTGTTAGCCGGACTGGTCGGCGATTCAAATCTTCCGTTTCCGACATCCATGTAGATGCTCAGAATATCGCCGCTCACCTCAATCAGAGACAAGCTGTAATCCTTGCTGACAATCACACCATCCTGAATTGCAACTACAATCGGAACCGGTGTAATATCTCCGGCGTTACCGCTCAGCGTGATATTCGCAACCGCGTAATCACCCGGTGCAGATGCTACAGTTCCGTTCAGAGTCGTAACAGCGCGCGGGTCATCCGCTTTCGCCTTTACTTCAGGCTCGGAACCAACAGCAACATACGCCATATACTCATCGATGCCCTGTGCATTTTTGCCGCTGTAAACCGCCGGCATGCCGTTAACCAAGATTTCCTGAAGCATTGCCTCCATCGGTTTGCGGTAAATATTCAGATTATACTCACGAGAGCCGCCGTCCTCACTTGTCACCTTAACAATAAATTTATTTTCACCATATGTTAAGGTAACATTTTGTGTGATTTCAATCACCTTAGACGCTATCGTTGTTTTAGCTCCCGATGCATCCTCTCGCATAACGGTTACAACAGTCTCTGCGCCTATATGATCATGATTTGCCAATGCGTAAATATCAACATCGGCAATATGAGAGGCTACGTCTAACTCATATGTGATATCTGAAGATACATCCGGATCAAGTTCCTTGTTGAATGTCGGACTAATTTCATACTTTAAGACCTTAAGGTCTTGCAATGTATCATCTGCCGAAGCTCTGTGGAAGTTGATATAATACGTCTTAGTAAAGTGCGGAACCATCAAGTATACCGGAACGCTGGTCATCTCTCCGCTGATAGCTACCGTAGATTTGATGTAATCCTCCAACTGCTCCTGCTCAATACCGTCGCCAATCGGTTTGGCATCACCGATCTTAATCTTGGTCGGATAATCTTGCGGGTCATAGCCCTCTGTTTTGCTGAAGTATGCATCCAAAGCCTTCTTGGTTTCCAGCGCTAATGCCGACACGTCATATAATGTGCCGTCAGGTACACTTTCATCAATCTTAGCTGTGTATGTGCGTACCGCCGAGTTAAACGTTCCGTTCGAGAACGGAAGTTTGGTATCAGCTTTAGAAGCAAACATATCATCCAAATACACATCAACCGGAATATAGTGAATATTCAACCGATAGAACGTGGTATTCTCCACCCTCGGAGGTGCAATCTGAATATTAAACAGATTGTCGCTGCCTTCTTTCAAATCAGTAACAGTCGCGGCAATCTTACCTTTTCCGCTCCATGTTTCCAGATTATCAGAACCACCGCCGTTATCACGGCTCAGGGTAATGTTTGACTTTTCGTTCAGCGCATTGATTTCAACCAAAGCACTCCGCTCTTCAGGCAGATTATTCGGCGCGGCACGGTATACATATGCCTCAAACATGATGATATTCTCATCATCCGACTCTGTCTGTACCGCTTTATACCCGTCAACCATAATATTTGCAAGATTAGCATCCACAACTTCTCTTTCGATAAGCACGGTATAAGTGTTAATCGGCGACATAGTCTCGCTGTAAACTTTTACCTCAAAGCTGGTAATGACACCGGTAAGCGGGATTCTCGCATTTATGATATTGCGCTCCGGAGCCGGATTTCCCTCTGCGTCCGTCGGATTCGGCACAATTTTTCCGATTCCCTTCTCGGGATCAATCTCGCTGCCGTTGACAGAAACGTAGTACACATTCTTCGGACTTGCCAGCGTTATCTGAGCGTCCGCCGTCTTTACATGATACGGCAGCGGATCAGGTCTCATAAAGGTATCTGTGCCTTCTACGCGTTCCGTTGTTTCGGAATTAACAATCGCAATCAAATCATAATCATAAGTATATTTATTGATTGTGACTGTGTACGATACTGTTACACCGGACGGAGCTTCTACCCGAACCGGAATATCCGTACTTGCCTTGTTTACGTTAAGCGCGACATTTCCTTCCCAAACGCCTTTTTGTCCTTCACTTGCTTTGATATCAATACCGTTAATGTAAATCTTTGCCTCTGAGCTAACCGTGGTTACTTTCAAATGTGCAGATGTTGCCGTTTCCGTTGCACTCTTGTTTGGAACAGTGCCCGCAAACGTAGTCAGTCCGGTAACTGCAGCCCTTTCACCTACAACATCCTCCGCAGCGTCTACTGATTTCACATATACACTGCTGATTTCCGTACCCTCAGGAACGTTAACCAGGTTGATTTCATAATCCTTGTATACAGAGCCTGTACGCGCGGTTATTCTGACTTTTACCGGCTGGTTGCTGATGCCTGTCATATTATAGAAGTCCGTCAGACCGGATCCGTTCGTCTTAATACCTGACAATACACCTGCATCTGTGAAGAATTCAACCGTTGCATACGGGTCGCTTGCCACGATTTTCAGCTGCGCAGCCTCTACGCCTTGCGGCAATTCAACCGCATAGCCGTCCTTTGTCGCACGACCTACCGTAGTTGCTGTCCCCTTATCACTTGCAAGAACAGAATATGCTTCGAAGCTTGCCAATCCGACATCTGTTGACGAAGTCTGAATATTCAAACGATATTCCATGGTAGCTCCGTCTTTCGCGGTCACGATAACCTTCAATGCGATTTCCTGTACATTCAGCATATCCGCTACCGCGTCTGTCGCACCACAGAGAGGATCGCCGAGTTCATCCACGTCGCTGATTTCCTTCCAAATGACAGTACCTGTATTATCCGTCTGCGGCTGGAATACCTGAATGCCCGTAGACATCGAGTAAGTTTGTACCTTGATATACGCATTCTTGTATCCCGGAGAAACAAAACCGTGATAGTTATCAATAAACGTTGTATTGTCTGCCGAATATTCACGTGCACCCAACGTTGCCTGAACATACGGATTTTCATCACCGGTCTGCGGCACGCTGCTGACAAAGAAGTCTGCCTGCAAGTCGGAACGAATTTCACCTTTTGTCAGACGATTGATTCTCAACACGATTGTCTCTTCTTGATCCGGCTTCACATTTACTGCCGCTCGCTCGCTCTCAGCCAGCCCCGCAACACCTGCAGAGCCAACCACATCTCCGACACATACATTGATTGCATAGTCTCGAGATGTTCCCATCGGAATGTCATCGATGCTGACTTTAAATTTCTTATACTCATCCTGTTTTGCCTGATAGCCTTCATGGTCAAACAACCGGACAAACGCATTATTATCCTTTGCGATTGCAACAACATCAATAAACTCTGTGTCACTGTTGATATCAATCTCGTAGTAATAACGCTCCTTAGACGCATCCTCACCACTAGTCAACGGTCTCTGAACTTTTTCTGCCGGACGACCATCTACAGTAACATTACGCAAAGATAAATCATTTTCTATCCGCTTCAATACAAGATAGTAAGACCACGGTCTGGTATCTTTTTCAGAACTCTTGACCTGAACCTCATAGGTTCTCGTACTTTCCTGTGTCGGGAATGCCAACGAAACATTTTCAAGCTTTTCAGCAGTAAAGTCACGCAGACCAACCACGCTCACAAGAGCTCTCGGGTCTTCGGTATCCAAATCAACCTTTACAGAAGAACTGCTGTGCTTGGTCGTGATTTCAATCGTTCTGGTATTATGGTTAATGGGCGATGTTGCCTCATCAGCATTACCGAACCACTGAAGTACGCCGTTACCGTCATCGGTGAGCACTTTGACGTTACCAAGTCTCTTGTCATCGTTAATACGTCTGACATGAATTTTGTATTCTTTACCCAAATACTTTTCGCGTTCAGCCTCTGTCAGATTATCATAATCCGGCTCTTCGTCATACGGAGTTTCCAAACCGCCGGTGACTACCTGATTCTGTGACCGAATACGGAATACTACATCAAAGTCCTGACCTTCCCTCAGATTGTTTATCTGCAAAACTCTCTCTCCGAGCGGATATTGACGTGTGTTGTTAATATCCACACCGGCATACGGGTTTTCGGAACGTACCCGAACTTCAACCGAACGTACGCTATTATCCAAATCTACATAATACTCGCCATTCTCATATACACAGTTTTCCGCTTCGTCTAAGCTACCGCTTTCCGCAACCCATACAGAATGCTTTCTGATAATATTACCGTCAGAATCCAATACAGGGTTGCCGTTATCATCCAATTCATCCCTGATTTCAACCCTGCGGTTGTCATCATTCATCAGATACAGTTCCAAGTCATACTGCTGAGACTGACCTGCCTCTGAAATAATCATGAATTTAATGATTTGTGGAATATTTTCTCTCGCTTTCAGTGTAATATATCCGTTTGACACCTGATAGGACATTTCCGGATTCGCATTCGTTACACCGATAATCTCTCCGTTGACAATACCCAATTTATTATCTTCGGTCATCAATACCGCTTTGGTTCTGCTGGTGTGCGTTGCCGCCTGAACCGATACAAGCGTTTTTCCGCCCGCCGTAGCATTGAGTATATCCCAAGTGGACAGATAAGCCTTGTAGTACGTCCGGATAATCGTTTCTTCATCGTCCGGATCATACTCTACACATTTTTCAGCAGTACTCAGAGTTGCGCCGCTGACCTGAACACGGTCTACATCTGTATTAACAGAGAAGATTTCCACATTCAATTCATTGCGCGAAGAGATACGACCGTCTTCCGAAGTGACACGATACGGAATGGAAACCTCTGTTGCGCCGGGTGCTACCGGAATCAAGACGCCCTTAATTCCGTCATCCTCAAAATCAGTAGCCCCTGTGAAGCCCGCGGAAGGAATACCCGGATAAGAGTTGATAAACTTAATATTCGCCTTATCCGATGTTGTCTTGATATAAACCTTCAGGTATCCATCGTTCTGCTCAACCTCCAGCTCACTCGTCTGGAAGGTATCCACAATCGACGGTACGGTTTCACCGCCGGTTCTTGTTCTTTCGTTCACCGTGGTTTCCGCATAATCTACACTGATATCCTCAGACAGTCTGTAAATCTGTACCTCGTACTTGCTGACAGTTTGCGCTTTGGAAATCGCTGTGATTCTGATGAGGGTCGGTTCCGTCATTTCCGCCGTTTCGCCTTTTTCTCTGATGTTCAGCGATACATTCTGATTGTGCGGGAAATTAGAGTTGGTATAAAGCGTATTATCATCCTGCGCAATATCCTCTTCTACCACAGCAACCGTCGGAGCATCTTCAGTATTATTCGGATTTTTAACCAAAATATCTTTCAGAACTGCGAAAGAAATCTTATCCGGCTTCAATGTCATCGGTACACCGTAACGATATACTTTCCAAGTATATCCGTCCACTCTGGTTTCCTCAGTATACTCTGTTAATACATTACCGTTTACACGCGGCGAAATCTGATTATTCTGTGAGCGCCGCTTGATGTACAGATAGTGCGTCTGAATTGTGCCGATAACGCCGTCATCATTAGCATCTACCGGCTCATAATTGTGCGCAGTATCATTCGGCACACCAACTTGAACCCTTGCCAACGTAGTAGAACCGTCCGCCGGGTCAAGCGGCAAACTGTGGATAATCGCCTGACCTTTTGTCCATGCCAACCATTCAATTGCCCCGCCGTTGTTCGGATTCGGATAGCCGATTCGGACATAGTTTTCCTTCTGCGCCGCTGTTGCAGTCACAGACGTACTGAGTTCCGGATTGATTGTGATATGATAGCTGCCGTCCTCGCGGAGCGTAAACTCACTTGAGCCTGACATTACACCGTTAACTTCCAACGATTGCAGGGTAGCATCCACCTTTTTGATATACAGCATATATTCGCCGGCAGTATCATCCGATGCCGCAACCGAAATCAGGCGCGTCATAACATCGTTTGTCATCATAAAGTCCTTATGAATATCTGTACGCTGCTGGTAAACGCTGTTCCCCTCAACTCTGACTTTTGCAATCAGAGAATGCGTGGTCGCTTCCACGTCAACCGGGAAGTCCTTAGACACCATTTTACCGTCTTTGTATTCCATCACAGCCGGAACCCACGCATAGTAAGCGTTATCCTTGCTGTCCCAAACCGCGGTTTGACTCAAGGTCTGCCCGTTCTCCTGATAATATACTTTCACGCCGCCATCAAGCAGAGTGGTATCCGGATTCTTCTTATAAATTCTCAGGTAAGAAATCCGTACGTTGTCGGAATCCGCCGCCTTTGATTTAATTTCAAACTGCGTCATTTCAGTATTTGCCAAGAGCTGACCCTTAACAGACCATACGTTGATTGCGCTCGCTGTCGGATTTGCAACATTCGGAGTACCCGCAACCACTTTGGCAAACACATTCGTTGTCTGTATATCAATATCAACGTTAACCTTTGCCGCGATATTCGGAACAGAATCCTCTAAAATGATGCTGTAGACATCGTATGACTTTCCATCCGCACCGGTTTCCACCGTCTTAAGCGGAACAAGATTGTCACCGCCATTGACCTGTACTACTGCCAGACTGTCGTCCATATTCTTGCGGAGCAGCTTCAAAACATAATCTTCTGTCTTATATTCGCCTGCCGCAACCGTAATCGGGATATAGATTTCCTTCATAGCGGTAGACAGAGCAATGTCATAGAGCGTTTGTGTAAAGGTTGTATTCTCCGTATCATTGATACGCAGAATCGCCTCTTTATTCAGAGCGCCCGCCGCAACGGATATGGATGTAATGTCCTCAGAAATTTCCAGTTCATAAACATTCTTATCATCCGCCGTCGGTTTCAGCGTAGTAAAGCCATCTCCGATATCTGTCTTCAGATATTCCAAGCCGGTATAGAAATCTTGTGTTCTAATAGTCAGCTTGTATTCCTTAACATCTTTACCGTTTCCGGAGGTTACCCGAATCTTGAACTGATTGATTGCATAACCGTCAAGCTGCAAAGCTGCTGCCTGCCATACATTCGGTTCCGTTCCCTCGGAGAATAATTCTTTATTTTCGCTGTCAAACAACTGTGTTGTACCGCCTTTTGCGGTAATTATAATATTTGAGGTAACATCGGACAAATCTGTGATTTTATCCAAATCCAGATACGCGGTATAGGAACCGTTCTCCTCCTCTATATCCTCATCATCTACAACAACACTCACCAATTCGGCAATGCGGCTTTCCTTGCGGATAACCAAAGTATGCGCCTCTTCATTACCGTTGGTTGCTCTGACACGGAATACCAATCGTGTATCGCCCGGATTCGGCGTCGGCACAATACCTTCAAATACACCGCGATACCGTGAGATGATACCGCTTCCGGTCGGGTCAATCAGAATGAGCGAGTCACTATTCATCGTTCTGATATAGATATTGGCACTCTCTTTTGAGTCGTCAATATATACGATGTGCTCACAACGGCTCTCGTCCTCATCCGACGCAAACAAGCTAAACATTGCTGTTTGCTCCGTATTGGTGCGTCTTAAGGTCGGATAGGATAAGCCATTCATCATCGCTCCCCATATACCTATTTTTTCAGTAGTCTCGCCTGTGATTGGATCTGTAACTGTCTCTGTAAAATCCCAGTTCTGGTATGTCGCCTTTCTTTTTAATTTTGATGTGCTGGCTAACGCACTATCAACCGCAGCCGTTCCTTTCCCAACAACCGCTCCGGTTGCAGTAAGAGCATATGAGTTAGTAACAGAACCGTTACTTTCTGCTGCAATACCACCTTTAATTCCCGATGCGGTTATCGCCGCCGAACTATACGTACGGTCTATTTTACCCTCGTTTAAACCAACAATACCGCCGACATTAACACCTGCTATATTGATTCGATTATAGGCATTTTCAATACTACCTTGATTGAGACCTACAATGCCGCCAACCCAACCACCCGAATGCAGGACATTTCCTCTTGTTCGAACACCTGCGCGCTCAATAACGCCATTCGCCATATTAACTGCGACCAGCGCGCCAACATAAGCACTATCACTTGTATCTTCTACTGATTCGATAACCAAATCAACATCATACAATTTACCATTATTGAATGCGAACAAGCCCGCATAAGAATTGCCGTCAACCGAAACGCCCTGTTTTATCGTCAATCCGGTTATGGAATGACCGTAACCATTCAATCCCCCCGTAAACGGAGCGTCTTTTGTGCCGATTGGAACAAATTCCAATCCGGTCAAATCAATATTCGTCATCAGCTTATAATAACTGCTCAAATCATTGCGAATATTATTCAATCCGGCAACATCGGTAATTTCAAACGGACGTTCCTCTGAGCCGTTAGGACCGGATCCTTCTGATACGTCACTGTCTTCTCTCTCTGTGTTCTGCAGTGTCGGATACTGTCCTTCCTCCAGTTCCCAAACATTCGCAAAATCCCAGTCAACAAAGGTTTCTTCCTGTTTCATCTCTTGAATCGTCTTTGCTTCGACGTTGCTGATGTATGTATTGCTTAACGAGTCCACCGCTTGCATAGGCATAATGCTGTAAGAATTTCTCATTACAGAGGCGTTCATATTTCGATAAACGACGCCGGCCGCGTTCGGAGCAGAAATTTGTGCAGCGCTATATACATTTTCAATCGTTGCATTACCGCGATTAAACGCTGCAATACCTGCCGCGTAGCCTCCGTCAGCCGAAATATCCGCCTTGTTATAGCTATCCTTTATCCAGCCATAGTTTGTACCTGCAATACCTGCGGCATTACCGGACGCAGTGCTTGACAAGGAAACGCTGCCTGACGCTACCGAAGTACCTGTAATAACACCGGTAGTCATGTTCATACCCGCAACCGCCGCTACTTGCGGAGAAGTACCGCCGGAAACACTTACACTGACATCTTCCAATCTGAGATTCTGGATTGTACCCGCATTCACCGCAAACAAACCTGCGTAACCGGAAGCATCCAATTCCATATCCTCTATAAATTGGGAATTCATTGCAATTGTTAAATTGGTAATAGCGTAACCGTTACCGTCCAAGTGTCCCCGGAACGGTTCTGCCTCTGTACCAATCGGCACCCATACATCGTCCGGTAACTCAGACAGATCGATAACCGGATCTTCTCCGATTGCGCTATCCGGCAGTATTGTATAATGCGCCTTCAAATCATACCGAATATTATTCAAATCATTTGCGTTTCTGATAACATACGGATGTTCCGCAGAACCATCCGGCTCTGTCGGCATTTCTCTGCCGCACTCCGCGTCTTCCGCAACGTACTCATCTGCTGTTCCGCGTTCCGCAATCACAACATCTACCTTTGTGTTACCATTTACTTTATTCAGATTCAATTCATAAGTAGCTTCTTCTGCTCCTCTGGAAACCACAAGATAGAACTTATTCTTATCCTCTGTCAGATTTGTAACAACAAATTGGTCAATCACGCCGTTAACGCCTGTCGCAATCGCTGTTGTCTCACCCTCACGGAACAGGTGCAACTCACAATCCAACCCATTTGCAGTAATAGTCAATGTGCCGACTGTATCCTTTTCCGGCATATACGCGGTATAATTACCCTCGTTATCTGCCGCAATATTAGTGCTCTTTGTCTCGCTCATCGACTTAAAGAGTACTGCCGACAAACTCAAGTTTGTATCCTTTTTCTTAATCGTCAAGGTAGCAGGCAATACATTATCATTGCCGTACGGATAGGTAAACACAGACAGCGGCACTGTTGTGTTGCCTACCGCATTGAGCGTTACATCACGTTCGTCCTGTCCAATACACAAATCAAACGACGCAATTTTTACCTTTGCGGAAGCATTGCCGGCAATTAAAGTAACTTTCGCAGATTTCGCGTTCGGAAGAACATCGTATTCGTAAGCGTTACCATTCTTAGTGGCAGGAGTGCCGTTTACCAGCACCTGAGAAATACCAATCGGCGCTTTCACAACGTATAACGTATATTCTATGGTGTTAGTACCGTCCATAGAAGTAATTTTGAACTTCGCCTCCGTTACACTTTCAAAGGAAGTGAACGATATATTCAACGCTCCCGTACCCGTCTGATCTCCGTAAGTAATCGTTGCGAACTCATTGCTGGCAACAATTCTCAACACACCACTGTTGACACTCACATCCGTGCGGAGCAGGTATACCGCGTTGTTCCAGTCAGATTGTTCAGCCTGAACGCCTGCATATTCAATGCTTCTGACAGATGCATCCTTTTCAGCCGCAACCTTAATCACAATGTGATAGGTCGGACCTACGATGCTTTCATCACTTGACAGAATCTCAAAACTGAACTCTGTATCCGCGTCCGGATTGAGCGCCAAATGCTCAAATACACTTCTGCCCTGCTTCACAATCGGCTCAGTTAATCCATATCCGGACAATCTGACTTTAGCCATGTTTCCTACCGGCAAGATAGTGATATCCACCGGCTTGAATTCATTAACTATCACAGAGTAGGTATCCTCTTCCTCGAACGCAAACGCGCTGACATCTACCTCCGTAGTTGCTCCCAAGGTCAACTTGGACTGGTTGAGGTATACCTCCTTAACATCTATCATTTCTAAATCTCTGTAAATGTACAGTGTATATTCCTGATAAGCATTACCGGAAGAAGATGTTACTCGGAAAGTATACTTGTTGGTCGTAGTAACCGCCGGATCAGCCAAGGTTCTTTCTATCTTCAACTCTCCTTGTCCGTCCTCACCGGTCATAACGCCATTCTGATGCATTGCAATCGTTGCAAAACCGTTAACAGTGTTAATGCGGATAATTGCCGGATTGCTGCTCAACTCATTTGCTTCATCCACAACGCTCGGAATAGCTATCTCATATATCGTCGGCGCGTTCTTTCTCGCCACCGCGTCAGTACCGTTGACAACAACACCTGTCAGCTCGGTAGAATTGCTGCTCTTGAAGATATCAATGGTATAAGACGCTTTTGCGTTCGGAGTTCTCGCATCGTTCAAGTACAACTCAGACCGCAATTCAAACGGTATGGTTGTCTGTTCTTCTGTTGACAAAGGATAGTTCTTGCCATCGTTGTTCCAAACATTGCTCGGCTGAACAATTTGTTTTCCGTCAGCTCTCACAATCTTCGCATACTGATTTGCAGTAACTTCTACAGGAACAGCCTCGTCTGTGCTATCAGCCATGAATATATACTGCGTATCATTATTAATCGGCGTCGTATTGACATCCTCTTTTACTTTTACCTGCTGAACGGACAAATCATCAGACATACCCTTCAGGTAAATATAATAGTATCTCTTGGTGCCGTTCTGCGCTTCCATTTCAATACGATAGTATTCATTCTCGCCGCGCGCAACACCATCCTTCAAGGTGAATACCTTCGTTCCATCCTCAGCGGTCACCTTATCCCAAACCGCTTCGCGCAGCGGAGTACTTACCGGAGCGGAATCGTCCGGTCCACTCACCTGCCGTACATAGTTAACCGTTGCGTAATGGTCGAACGGAGTGATTTCAATCGTAGTGTCTCTCTGCGGTACGTTTGCTTCATACAATACCTGAATAGACATGTCTACATTGAATTGACCTTTATTCCCTTTATCCGTTACGATATTCCCGATGGAAGTATCGCCTGATTTCACAACAAGTTCCAAATCATACGGTTTCTTGTCGCCATTTTCTGCACGGACTTCAATGATATATTTACCGGCGTTCTCCAGTCTGCCTGTTACAAGACCGGTATAAACCGGACTGCCGGAAGAAGTCCAGGAAGAACCATACCATTTGTTAGTCTCGTCATAATAACCCACTCTTACCGTCGCTTTTTCCGCAGGGGTAACTGTAATATTAAACTGCTCCTGCAAACTGTCGACGAAGAATACATACTTCGGATCTTCGCTCGGCGGATTTTCAACCTCCAGAGCCAATTCTCCGTTACCCGTCTTCTTCACGCTCTGCAATCCTGTATCATCGCTGCGTTTTGTAATACGCAAGGTATAATATCCCTTGCCGTTAACCGTTGCGACTGTACCATCCTGCGCGGTGACATAAATCTTGTATTCCGATACAGATTCCGTAATCTTCACCAATTTGGTGGTCACTTTAATATCCGATGGCGAATCATTATCAATACCAACCTTAGCAAAATCATTTACGGCGGTAACAACAATGTTGGCTTCATCATCATTCAAGCCAATTACGCCTTCAAAGATAGAGGTTACCGGATTTTGAACTGCTTCTCTGTCGTTGACAGTAATTCCGATAGAAGTATCTTTGCTCTTAGTGCGGAATTTCATTGCAAACGGCTTCTCGTACGCAGAGCCGCCTGCCTTTGCAACAATCACATAGTTCAGCTCAGAAACATCATCCGAGTTCAAAGCAGATACATCAAATTCATTCACATTGACAACGTTTACAAGCCCCGCTCTAATCACTGTGCCGTCTTCTTCGCGGAATTCAGGCAGTGCGTTAGAAGTCGACTGAATCATCAAGTTTACAGTATTGTTGCCGGCATCAAGATACGCAATATATTCCTTATCTTCATTGCGTGTAATAACCTCGGAGCCGACTCTGACCAAACTGATATCAATATCCAAATCGTCCAAAGTCGCGTATACCTTGTATTCTTCAACGTCGCCGCTCTGTGCTCTTACACTGACCGGAACAACGAACGTATCGTTAACGCCGTCGCCATTACTATCAATGGTACGGTTAACCAACGCCAAGGTTGTCTCAGCAGTGTCGCCGGTAGAATACTCCGCTGACGCGTGATCCCCGATTCTCACCTGAGAAGTGGGATCTTCAGCAGTAATCCGGAATGTCGCGATATATGACCGCTGATTCAAATCATTGCCGCTCGGAATATATACCTGATATGTTCCATAACTCTCACCGTCAATATTCTCGAAAGTCTCTGTGTCATCCGAATTCTCATATTCCGTCTTCGGATTTACAGTGACAATCTTCAAGCCGGTATTGTTACTCTTCTTAATCAGGTGCAGAACATAATCTACGGATGTACCGCCCGGAGTCGGATTATTCACCGTCAAAATAACATCGGTAACATCACTGTCTGCCTCTCTGTACAAATACGTAGACAACCGCGCAGGCACGGACGGGTCATCAATATTCTGCGCCTCTGCCGTCGCGCCCAAAGAGTCGTCATAACCCGTAATCTTGACATTATATCCGGTATTCTGCGCAACACCTGTTACAACAGCGTGTGTCTTTTCCTTATCCGCGTCCACATAATACTCGAACGAACCGTCCGCTCTTTGCTGCGCATTCGTACCGTCAACTGTCACAGTTAAGTTGTAATCTTTCGGCAATCTGGTAAGCACCACTTTATTCTCTATCTGAGCCGCAACATCTTCGTAATTCTCAAAAATCTTGAATCCGACTTCCGCCTCATTTGCTGTAGCGTCAATAGTAATCGTCTCAGAGGAAGCGCCCTCTGTCATCAAGCCGCCATTCACCTGAACATACGCGCTCTGTATGGTTGAGGCAACACGAACCACAGCCTCTGTCGCGTTCGGCAGCAGCTTCTGATAAGTATACCATTGTGTTGTCTCTGTCGGCGCAGCCGCGGCTTCGCCATTCACGGTTACCGATTCAACATCGACAGCCGTGTCATCGCCGATAATCGTTAATGTATATTCGACTGTCTGTGCATTTGCGCTTTGCGGTTTTACCTTAAAGTGCAGTACCTTGTCGGAATTCTGAAGGTCTAAACCAGTCAGGATATCCGTAAACAGACTTGCCACAAAGTCAGTGCCCTCAAAGTTACTGATTTGCGCCGCTTCATCCTCGGTCTTAATAGTAACATTAGCAAATGTAGTAGTGTTCGGAACTCTTACCTCCCACTTGGTCGCATCCGCTGTCGGATACGCCGGGCGCTGTCCGACCATGATATAATCCAAATTGGTATTTTCGGACGAGGTACGGATGGTCAGCATATATTCCTGCGTGGTAAATTCATCCGAGCCTATTACGGTAATGCAGAAGCGGTTAATTTCATCCTTGCTCAAGCCCTGAACTTCCCAATCTCCGCCATTTACCTTGGCATCTCCGAGAGGAATATTCTCATACTCTGCCGGAACTGAATTTGGCTTTCTTATCATCTTATACAACTGAATGGAAGCATCTGCATCCTCCGGTGTAAGATGAACTGTATAGTCGCCGTCTACATCCCACTCATCCGCTTCAAGCATATGGGTATAGATTGTTCCGGCATCATTCGGCTCAGCATCGACAGTATCTACCTGTACTTCTTTCAATCCGGTGTTTACTTTCACCTTGTTGAGTACAAGCGTATAGTTTCCTTTTGTGATACCGTTGGCTGCCGTAACAGCAATCCGGATAACAAACGGTGAAGTAGCTGTGATATAGTAGTCGTTTCTTGTTCTTGCACCGGTAGCAGTGTTAATCTCGTCATATGCGCCGCCAATCAGGATTTCGGAAACCTCACTGCTGTGCGGTGTTACAACAACATCCACTTTTTGCACATCGTCAGAAACCTTAATGCTATACTGATTATTTTCCGCATCAGTCAATATCGCTTCGCGCGGCACACCGTTTACGATAATCTCCACCTTATCCAAGGTGACATCATTTGTAATGCCCTGAACACGAATATAATACTTTTGAACGTCTCCGTTCTCCGCCTTAATATAGAACGGAATCTTAGTGCCCTCAACACCCAATTCAGCATCTGTAATGTTATAATTGGTCAGCTTAATCTCCGAAGTAGTGCTGTAAGCCAGCGTATCCGGGTCAGCATCCGCTTCTGCTAAAGTCGGAATCGCAATCACTGCATTGTTATCATTCGCCTTAATGCGAATCGGCAATCTGGTTGTTCCGTTCGGCACGGATACCGGATATACCCTGTACCCATCTGCGTCCGTTTCAAAAGCTACAGCCGCGTCGGTGTCCTCAATCTTAAGCAGCTTAACAAAACCGTTCTCATCAATGTTGTTGTCATCGGACTTTGCTCGAATTTGCAGTGTGTAAATCTCCTCTGTCACGCCGTCCTCGGCAAGAACCTTGATTTGAACAATCGGCTGATCTGCCTGCAGCTTAAACTCTCTGATTGCAATAGAATCGTCATCATCAGGATTGTCGTTAACGAACTCAGACGGAGAACCGTCAGCAAGCTCAATACCATCGTTAATGGTGACCACACTCGCCTTTTCGTCAGCAACTACGCGGATTGTAATAGGCAGATTTGCGTCAATATCCTCCTGCTCAACGCCCAAGTAATAGGTATATTCTGAGCCGGCAGGATTCTTCTTAATCATACCCTGATACTTATCCATCTCATCAATGCTGCGGATAGCAGCATTGGTTGAGGTATACTCAATCACTAAGTTATAATGCTTAACAGGATCAATACCATCCGGCTTCTGCACATAAATGGTTGTGGTGGTAGCGTCCGCCTCTGCCGCATCGGTCAGTGCAAAGCCTTCTACCGTCACTGTGGCCGGAACGGTTTCGTCATTCTCATCGCCAACCGGCTTAGTATATGCCATTGTTTCGCCAATCTTAATATACGCCTCAGAATCATTCGGTTGAATCCTGATAGTTGCGCCGTCCTCACTGTACGGTACGCGAACCGTGTATGTGGAGGTGCTGCCCGGCGTATATGTTGCAATCTGCTCTCCGGTTGTCGTCTCTACCGTAACCGTTACCAAAGTAGTATCTGTAGATTTCTTCTTCAGATTCACTTGATAGGTATGCGTAGTGCCGTCCTCAGCCAATACATGGATATAGTAGATGTTCGCATTCGGCTCGGTTGCATTTGCACCTGCGACGGTGTCTGTATTTGTTGCGTCAGCGTCCATATTATAGGAAGCCGCCGAACTGATTGTCACCTTAGAAGATTCAGCCTTTGCCGTCGCTTTCAAATCACCGATGATATTGCTGATACCATCTTCCGAACGCGGCAATTCAAAGTTATAGGTCTTTCCGTCTCCGTCTAATGTCATAGGCGGATATTCCCCAAAGGTAACGTCTACCTCTACGCTGCCCGACATACGTACTACGATAATCGGATATACCTGCTTCGGATAAGACGCATCTCTCGGCGTTACCGCTGCATAATATGTCGTCTCATCTTCAGTCAAGCCGTTAACCTCAAGCGTTGCCGTCGCCACACCTGTTCCCGCCAGAGCCTCAGCGCTTGTTGAGCCTAACGCGGTAAGTGCACCGCTCTGCAACGCGTTTGCAGAAATCTTGATGTCCTCCGCCGTGCTCTTCACTTTTACAACGTATGCGTTGCGTTCAAAATCAAACTGCGCGGTTTGCGGCTCGGCAAACAAGCCGGTGGCGTCTTGTCTTGTTTCGACAACGACCTCTCCCAGGCGGGCATCTGCGTTTTCATTAATCAATCTTAAAGTATATTTATTATTATCCGACGCACTTCCGTTTCTCGGAATCACATAGAACGGTATATCCTGAATACCGTTGACCAGCGCCAATTCGACATTACGGGTAGCATTGTAAGGTTCAGGCTCGTTGGTGTCGCTTTCCTCACCTATCAAAATACTTGCTCCCGGCACAGAGGTTGTAACGTTAACCTTTGCCTCCGTTGCGCCGTCAGCTACCGCATAAATATACAATCCCTGTACTCCCGCGGCTTGCTGTTTCTGAACCGGATTGTCGATGTCATCATTGACAATCACCTTCGGGTCTTCATTCTTTCTCAACCGCTGAATGTTCAGCTTAAATTCACGGCTGTAGGCAGAAGCTGCCTTCAGTTGGATTACCGCACTGTCTACCAAATTCTCAGACGAGAGTACAAAATTCTTATATTCGCCGTTTGTGAGTGTACCGTTTGCAACACCGCTTGCTACATCATCAAAATCAATATCCTTATTCGGCGAAGCGGCTTGGTAGCTAACCAAAGCAATCTCACTCTGCTTCGGCATTGTCATAATTCTGACAGCCATCGTGTCCTCAGGTACGACAACCTCATAGGTAAAGTCATCCCGCATATATGCGGTATAAATATTGTTCCTGCCTGTACCATCCAACGCGGTTACAGTAATTGAATCAAGTTCCGTAGCTCCGGATTCCTCATAGATAGTGAGGGAATACTGGCGTTCCTCGCCGTTCTGCGCTTTGACCTTAATCGCAATCGGATCGGTTGCCTTCATACCGTTTGTTGTTGTTTCATCCGGATTAAGCGTCTCGGACTTTCCTTTGATGGTAACCATCTGCACATCGTAATAAGGAGCGTGCACCATCTGATTCTGCGTCTGCCCGGCTTTGGGCGTCTCGCCCATCTTAGGATGGTCAAGATTAACCGTATGGTTATCCAAAGTCATCGTGGCAGAAACGCTGCCCTCTGCATAGAGATAAATGTCCAAATCCTCATCCGTATCAGAAACAATCGCGTAATAGCGGTTTGTCTTACCGATTTGGATAGCATCCTTAATGGTTGCAGCGTTTGCAGGGTCTTTAAACGCATCATGGTCTTCTACATAATTGATGCCGGACTCCGCATCCAGTTTGAGCGCTTTCAAACTGGTATCCGAAGAGTAAATCAAGGCATACAGCTTGTATACGCCGTCAAAATTATTCGGATTATCCGCGCCCAAATCGTTATGTACTCTCAGATAATAGGAAGTACTTGGCGGTGCAATCGGTACATTATCAAACCGATAAGCGCCCTCAAGACTATGTGTGGGATCTGCAAGCACTTCATCGGCGCTTGCATCCAATTTAGTTCCAACAATATTGTTGCCGGCCTTATCCTGCAACGGATTTCCTTCTTTATCCTGCAAGTCAATCTTGTCTATGTTAAGCTTACTCTTGACATACAAGGTCGCGGTATCACCCGTCACTCTGGTCAGAACGCCGTAAATACCTGTCAAATCCGTCAATACCGGACGATCTAAGCCATTCAAATCCTGCACTTCATATTCATCTGAATCCAGATATTCATGCTCTACCGCGCTTTGTACTGCCACAGCGTTAGCAGTGTCATTCTCAACCTGAATCTTTTCCAAACGAATCGCGTCAGCTTTTACGACCTCAATATATGCTTGTGTCTCCTGACCGGTTCCCAAGGTATCTTTTACCTTAAGGGTAGCCGTACCTATTCCGTTTGCAATAAGAGTAATCTTGCTCGCTGTGTTGTCATCAGAATAGATTTCCGCAATACCACCGACAAATTCCGGTTCTCTGCCGTCAGGGTCTTTTTCGCTGTCAATGGACCATTCGTAACAGCCGGTCAATTCTGAACCGTCTGTCAACAGGTTAAAGCGGTTGATGCTTACTTCAACGTCTGCAATATCGCCCGTCATCAGCATAATACTGTCCGGAGTAATCTTCAAACTCTTACCGGTCACCATGACAGGTACTCTTGATACAGCGTCACTCGGATTTGCAAAATCTGCGCTGCTCACGCCGTTACCCAACTGTCCGCCAGCATTATTACCGAACGCAAACACAAATCCGTCCTTGCGCAACACGTAGGAGGAAGCGCCGCCCGCCGCAATCGCAAGAGCGTCTGAATTAAAGTGTGCGGAGTTAAGCTTTACAGGTGTACGTTTATCTGCATTTTCGCCCAAACCAAGGCGTCCCTCGGAACCGTCGCCCCATACATACACATCGCCGTTATTCATCAACGCCAAATTGTGCGTTGCACCAACAGCCAAATCTACGACATAAAGGTTGGTGCCGTTCAAACCGGTAACCAAATGCGGTACTGCACTGGTTTCTCCCGCCGTATCATATCCTAACTGACTATATTTGTTCAGTCCCCATGCGATAACCGATCCGTCATCCAACAGAGCCACAGCATGAGACAAACCGTCAAAGGTTCTCATCACGCGTCCGTTAAATTCACCCAAATCCATTTGGTGCGGCGTGTCATAATTCTGCATCTCGCTATCGCTGATTTGTTTCGACGTGTTGTTACCCCAACCCCAAACAGTACCGTCATACCGTACTGCCTTGGTGCTGTCGCCGCCGGCACCCATGCTGATATTGACTACCTTAGTGATACCGCTGACCTTAATCGGGTCACGGCTGAATTTGTAGTTCACTTTGCTGACACCAAGCTGTCCCTTTTGGTTATCACCAAACGCGTATACATCACCATTGCGCGCCAACAGCATAGTATGACTCTTTCCGGCAGAAATGCTGGTAATCTCCGGCAAGCCTTTTACAAGAGACGGTGTATTCATATCACCCGGAACGCCCAGACCTAACTGTCCTCTGTCATTCAATCCCCAGCTATATACTTCGCCATCTTCAGACAATGCCAAGGAGTGATACTCTCCTGCCTGCACCGCTACAATATGTTTGTTGCGCAAAGCTTCAATTTCTACAGGCTCTGTTACAACACCTGTCGTTCCTTCATCGCCCAAACCGAGCTGACCCTTGTTGTTAAGGCCCCATGCCCAAACGCTGCCATCCGCTTTCAAGGCAAGAACATGTGAGTTACCTGCCGAAAGCATAGGCGTTACCGTTTGTTCCTCAGCGATAACATGAACAACACAGATAGAGGTCAAATTGCCCTTCTGTACCACAATATGCGTCACACCGAGACCTTCACCCGTAACATTACCATTGTCATCTACGGTTGCTACAGCAGCATTCTTACTTGTGAAAGTGAATGACGAATCACTGTCAGTGGAGCGGTAGAGATTGAACTCATCACCGGAGAATGTAGCAAGGTGATGCGTCTCGCCCGCTTTAACCGTAATCTCATATTCCTGTATCAGCTGTTTTCTCTCACCCAATTTAACGGGAACATCGCTGTTTGTCTCATTGTACAGGAATTCTGCACCGGAGGAATAATCTCCGAAGCCGTATACGTTTCCTTCCTTATCGGAAAGTACGCTGTATTCTGTACCCGCACTGACCTCAGCAACAAGAATCTCGGTTTCTTTCATGTTATTCAAAACCGTATTGTAAACAGCAGTTGATTTGTCTTCCTTATCACCGATACCCAACTGTCCGCGGTTGTTTTCACCGAACACATATAAATGGTTGTCGGAATTAACAAGAAGCGAATGCTTATCACCTGCCGAAATACCAATTGCGAATCCGATAATGGATTGATTATCCAAGACGGCATTCGGTGTATTTTGCGCTCCGACATTACCCTGACCTAACTGGTAATGATCATTGTTACCGACGGTAGATACTCTACCCTCCATATTCAGGAACATGGTATGGTCTGTACCCGCGCTGACCGCGACAAACTCATGCCGTCCCTCAATAGCTGTCGGTAAATATACATATCCGGACACACTGCCCAAGCCCAGCCTGCCGTCTGCGGTATTACCCGCGACATAAGCTGTGCCTGTCGATTGCAGGAATACAGAATGTTCTTTTCCTGCTGAAATTGCAGTAATATTATCCAAATTGAGCATCATCGGGGCAGACTGTGAAGCAATATTATCTCCCAAGCCAAGCTGTCCTCTGTTGTTTGTACCCCATGCCCAAACATGACCGTCTGCATCTAATGCCAAACTGAAAGAATCCCCTGCGGAAACCGCAATAATATTCTCCAGCCCGTCTATCTTTTCAAACTCATTTCGGCTTGCTGTACCATCGTATCCCGTCACCCAAACGTTTCGTTCAGTATCAATCGCAAGAGAATGATTTTCACCCACTGCAACCTCACGGAACTGTACTCCGGCCGGAGTTACATTCGTCGGTTCATCGATGTTTTCAGCTCGGCTTGTGCCAATGCCCAACTGACCGTTGGCATTCACGCCCCAAGCCCACAGCGTACCGTCAAATTTAACCGCCAAGGAATGTCCGCCCTTGGTAACCGCCTTCGGAGCAAAGTCAACGTCAACCGCCTCGGGCACTACAACTACTTTCAAGTATGCTGATTTCATGGTATAGTTCAACTCAGACACACTGATATAAGCCGTACCTTCGCCCGACGGTACGATAACTCCCTTTCCGGTATATCCGCTATCAACAACTTCGTCAACAATGCTTGCGACCTTGGTCGGATTGTTGGACTGATAGGTAAACCGATTGTTATCCTCTATAGTATTGAACAGATTGAAGATAGAGAATGCGCCATGAATTTTTACGCTTTCCCCTTTCTTCAAATACAAGGTACCGTAAAGCGGCTGATTGTTCTCATCCATGATGATGATTTCGTTACCGCCGACAATAACCGGTACGTCACGATTCAGCTTTGTGCCGTCACCCAACTGTCCGGCATTGTTCCGACCGGACGCCCATACATTACCGTTATATTGGATAGACAATACACTGTCATAACCTGCCGCAACAGCAACATTTCTCGCTTCATTTCTGTTCTTGACAGGTGTAGTTTTTGCCCAAACATTATCACCTACACCAAGCTGTCCTAAATCATTTCTGCCCCAAGCATAGATATTGCCGGATGCATCCAGAGCAACCGAGGTATATCTGCCGGCTGCAATTTCCTTAATGCCGGACAATACGGTAATATCTTCGTTTGATGCATTCTGAGCACCTTTGAGCACCTTAGCCGGTGTAGCTTCCGGATTACCTGTTCTGCCGTTACCAAGCTGACCGTAATTATTTGTACCGGATGCCCACACATTGCCGTTTGTATCCAATGCCAACAAGTGGTCATAACTACCCGCAATCTTGATAATCGGAATTTCATTGCCTGCCGCATCTTTGTATCCGATAATCTTCTGCGGCAATCCGCTGCTGCGAATCTCCCAAACAGAACCGTCAATAGACAAAGCATATTTTCCGCTGATGTCCGCAATACTGTCTAAGTACTCTACCTCCTGCGCAAGCACGCGATTGTTGAACATTGCGCCAAACGCATAAACTTTTCCGTCCGCTGTCAAAACGAACGCGGAATTATCATACGCAGTTACCTTGATGGCTTCGGATTTACCCTCGCCCGTGCCGAACTCCGTACCTTCTGCGACCACAAGCTGGATACCCTGCAACTCACGCTCGGTACTGTCAGCACCCAACTGTCCGTAAGTATTATCACCCCAACTATAAACTACGCCTGATTTGTCTACTGCATAAGTAGCATTTTTACCGGCGGCTACCGCAACAATCGTTACCGGATTTTCTTCGCTGCCAAAATTGTCAAATTTCACCTCGCTGATTATGCCGCCCGCATCAGGTCCGCGCTGACCGTAGGTGTTGTCACCCCATGTCCATACCGTGCCGTCTGCTTTCAACGCAACAGTATGCGACTCACCGGCGGAAATCATCGGATACGCCTCGCCGTCTGTTACCACTACGGTAATGTAACCGATAGCACCTCTTGCGTTGCCGATAACCTTAACAATTGCTTTGCCCTTTCCGACAGCATGGATATTCTTGCTGCCTTCGTCCACAGTTACAATATTGGTATCCATGGATTCCAGGGTATACTCTTCAAACGGTGTGCCTGCTCCGAGCAGATTCAACCCGTCTGATTCTTTTACGTCAATTTTTTCCGCCATATCAATTGCTTCAGGCGCGTCTTGATCCTCAAGCGGAACGTAAATCGTCTGCGGCTTAACGGTAATCAGGTTTCTGCCCGCCAATACCGGAATATACTGCGTTGTCGCTTTATCCTCATTACCCAATTCCGCATAGGTGTTCCTACCGAAGCTCCATACAAAGCCATCCTCTGTCACCGTGACAGAATGGTTAAAGCCTGCTTTTACTTGCGCAATCTCTGCACCGCCGACAGCCTCGGGATAGGTAACCGCACGCGGCGTTCTGTAATCCTGACCAACGCCTGTTCTATCCTGTCCTACCTGTCCATACTCGTTAGAACCCCAAGCATACACCTTTCCGTCCTCGCTCAACGCAAGGCTGTACGAAGTTCCGGCAGAAATCGCTCTCCATGTAACGTTTGTTCCCTCTTCCGTAACATTGACTACCTGCGGCTCCATACTGCTGCCGGACGCTCCTGTACCCAACTGTCCGTTGGTGTTGTTACCAAATGCCAACAATTGCTTATCTTTGTTAATAAGCAGTGTGTGCGCGGCTGAAGTCTTGCTTTCCTCAGATTCGGAAAGTTCAATAATGCCGCTCACCATCTTGCCGTCTGCCCAGCGCTTGGAATCAACGATGGTTGCATTGATATCGGTCGGAACTACCCATATGGTTCCGTCAGACTTCAACGCATACGTGCCCGAAATCTTAACGGTTCTGTCAAGCAGTGTTATCAGTCTCGGCGTACCGCCAAAGCCTGTGCCTGTTGTCCCCTCATTGCCGAATGCGTATACATGACCGCTGTTATCTACTGCGTAACTGCTGTTTGCGCCTGCAAAGACATCAGCAAACTCAATATGGTCAAGCGCGACCAATCTGGTCGGCACTTTAACTGTGCCGCCGGTTGAACCGTTGCCAAGCTGACCAACACTGTTGGAACCCCATGTCCAAATTCTGCCCTTATTATCCAAAGCAATCGCATGATTGCGCCCTGCCGCTATTCTGGTAATATATTCACCCGGATCTAAATCAAACAGAATTGCCATCGGGAAGATACGGTTTTCACCCATATCGTCGCCGAGCTGACCCAAATCATTTCTGCCCCAGGTATACACTGCGCCGGTATTCTGCAAAGCTACGGTAAATCCGTCACCTGCTGCTACTTGCGGAGCGACGATATAATCAACGTCCTCTCCAAGCACGGTCACTTCTATCAGCGCAGTTTTGCCGTTGCTCTCCGCGATAATCTTGCCGATGCCCGGCTTCACTCCTGTCACATTACCGTTATCATCCACAGTCGCAATATCTGTATAGATAGATTTCCACGTGAATTCTGCACCATTATCCACATCTGTCAGAACATTGAAGAATCTCTTATACGTCGGCTGAATCGTAGCCGTTCCGCCGCCTACCTTTGCGGTGATATGCAATTGTGCAGCCTCAATATAATCCTCACCCGTCTTTTGCGGAACATTATTTTGCGTGGTGGTCATATCACCAAGCTGTCCCTTGCTGTTAAAGCCCCAGGAATAAACCTGACCATCTGTCGCTATCGCAGCGCTGTGCAAGCCGCCTGCCGCAATACCGATTGCCTTTCCGCCATCCGCAGGAGCATCAGTCGGAACTTTAACAGTGCGCGGAAGCGTCACTGGACGGTCGGAAGCGGCACCGCCGCTTACCTGTCCGTTTGACGTATTGCCCCATGCCATAATCGTACCATCGCTGCTTAATGTCAATATCTGCGGCGTCACCTTAACACCAAAGTTGTCCGAAGTGCTCGCCGAAGCTGCAATCGCACCGATGGAGATATCGGTGATATCCGTAAGCTCCGGTCCGGTCATTCCGTTGCATACAACCGCAGGAGTAAGTACCGCCTTTACCCCAAATACAGACTGGCTCAAAATCTGACCGTCGTTGTTATCGCCCCACATATAGACTTTTCCGCTTGCGTCAATTGCGGCAAAATTGTTTGCTCCGCCGACAATCTTAGAGATACCGCTCACGCCTTCAACACCAACCATTGTTGTGCTGAATTGAGGTGTTACAATAACACCGGACGTACTACTGGATTCCAACTTACCGTATCCCAACTGACCGCTGCTGTTGTCACCAAAGGCCCAAACCGTACCGTCGCCCAACATGATAGCGGAAGAGAATCTGTTTGCAGCAATATCGATGACACCTGTCACCAATCCATTACCGCCAACACCCTTCACCTGTGTCGGAGTCGGGTGCGCGCTGTTATCGTTGGAATTAATACCCAACTGACCTCTGTCATTACGTCCCCAGGTATATACAGCGCCGTCTGCATTCAACGCCATGCTGTGATAAGCACCTGCCGCAATCGCAACAATATCATATATGCCGCTTACCTGAACAGGAGTGTTCAGATAGCTGTAACGGTTATTGCTGATACCCAACTGGCCATAGTTGTTCATACCCCACGCATACACGTTACCTTCTTCAGACAAAGCCAACGTGTGTCCTGCGCCGACAGCAATCTTAACAATATTTTCAAAGTCAAATCTCTCGTTATTATTTACATTGAGGTACTTTTCCACTCTGTGCGGAGATGCAGTCTGAGGACTGTTATCACCGATACCCAACTGACCGTTGGCATTACTGCCCCACGACCAAACCGTACCGTCAGCGCGAAGAGCCACACTGAAATCAGAGCCCAAGCTTAACTGCGGGAATGCAACACCCTCGGAAACCGTAACCTTACAAGCAACTGTATTGCCTGTCAAATCATCTGTGGCAATAATTGTAGTTTCGCCCAACTGGTGTCCTGTCACTATAATTGTTCTCGGGTCATTTTCATCTACTACTTCAAAAGTAGCAACTGACTCATTCAGAACACGCCAGCTTATCTTTCCGGCTCCTTCTAAAGCGCCAAACAGCGAGAATACGTTAACATCTGATTCCACCGACAATTTGCCTGTGTTATTCAGTTCCGCGTTATCAGAGTCCTCCGGCTTTAAACGCAAACTCTTAGCGCTGATTTGCAGAGGAGCGCTGCCAACTACCGTCGGATAGCTGCGGTCAGTTTGCGTACCATCGCCCAACTGTCCGAGGTTGTTGCTGCCCCATGCATATACGCCGCCGTTAACATTTGCCGCTATCGCATAATATCCATCTGTCGGAGCGTCAATCAACATTACAGCTGCATCACTGCCAAATGCGTTTGTAATAATGTTGCTGGTAACAACCTTTTCAGGCAGTCTCACATAGCTGCCGGTTTTTGCGTTACCCAACTGACCATTGCTGTTCATACCCCAGGTATACAAGGTACCATCTGTCTTCAATGCGGTTGTAAACTGATAACCTGTCGTAATGGTAGAAATCCCCGTCAGTTCAGCAGTGGTATTTTCCGGATCTCTCGCAGCAACCGGATAGTAGGAGGTGCTGGTACTATCGTTACCAATAACGCCGTATCCGTTATATCCTGCTGTTGCAACACGATTATTAAACTGTTCAGCGGTTCTGTCATACTCATATATATTGATAGTAGTATGGAAGTCACTGACATCCACAGCCACTGCGCCTGTCAATATTTCGCCGGTAGGCTTTTTCACCGTCTGCACGGTTACCCGATTGCTGGTATCTCCAAGCCCCAATGCACCGTAAGAATAGTTATAACCACAGGTAACAACAGTTGCGTCCTTATTCAAAACAGCAATATGATTACCTGCGACTGCTGCATCAATTGCCTGATTGACACCGGCAATCTTGACCGGAGTATACTTCGCCGCCCCCGACTGCATCGTACCAATCTTGCTGTAATTATCATTACCCCAAGCATAAGCCGCTCCGTCTGCCATAATAGCAATCGCAGTTTCATGACCGGCTGCCAGTTTGACTGCCTTGCCGGTAATGCCTGTGCCAAGCTGTCCGTTGCCGCCGACACCTTTCACTTTCATCGGTGTTGCTATGATTGTCGGAGTTGTCGCTCCCTGACCGATCTGACCGGAATTATTACGACCCCACGCATATATTGTTCCGTCCTTGGACAGAGCCATGGCAAAGTGCGCACCAGCCGCAATATCCACGATGCCGCCCATATTCTGTCCATTCGCAAGCTTCACCTGGGTCGGTTTCAACATTGATTGAACAGAGGAATCGTCAATCGCCAACTGTCCAAACTCGTTATTACCCCACGCCCAAACTGTTCCATCCGCTTTCAAAGCAAGGCTGAAGCCTGAACCCGCCGCAATCTGTGGGAATACAGCGGTTCCCTCGGATAAGGCAGTCTCATATGACCGCGGCAGAACCTGAACCTCACAAACTGCATACAAACCGGAATTCTTGTCATATATTACGATACGCGATTCTCCGACTCCTACAAACTTAACTACTCCCGCAATTCCGCCTGCCACTTCCGCTACAGCCGGATTACTTGAAGTGAGTACAAGGTCTGTTGAGCCGGACGCAATGTTATCACCAAAGACGTTAAATCCGGAGGTAAGTGTTGCATAAATCGTCCGTTCTCCGCCTACTACGCCTGTCAAACGGTTGGAAGGAATATCACTCAAAACCAAACCGCTGATACCTGAATTTGTCGGATAAGCCGTCGTGGTAAATGTACCGTTACCAAGCTGTCCCTCTGTCGCACGTCCCCACGCCACAACATCACCATTGCGGGAAATTGCTAAGGAGTGCGCCTGCGTACCGCTGGTAGAAACAGCAATTGCGCTATTCAGTTTAGAACCGCCGCTTTGCAGTACATTAGTAAAGGTAGAATGTTTCTTCGGGCTATTAACCGCGCCCGTACCTGCCTGACCGTAATTATTATTACCGGATACTTTAACCTCCCCAAAATTGGTTGCAGTCGCACTGCCGAAAGTCTCATTGCTGATAAGCGCCAAAGTAGTATAACCGGAACTAATCATAATGCTGTCTTTCAGCGCACCTACTTCAACCGGAACAGTCGGAGTACCCGATACACCCAACTCAGACTCAGCATTTCTGCCCCAAGCATATATAAGCTTATCCTGTGTAATAGCAAAGGCACTGCCGAAGCCGCTGAACACAGCGATTGCCTTCTTGTCACCCAAATTAACTGTTGACTGCGCAACAGCACTTGTGCTGGAAGTACCATGCTCACGGTATCCGCTATTGGTCCCCCACGCAATAATTCTTCCGGTTTCATCCACCGCATAACTGGTACTTGCGTCATTGGCGGATACCATATCAATACGGGAAAGACCGACATTGATAGGAGCAAAATAGTTAGCAATGTTTACATATTTAATTTGTCTACCGTTATTCGCGCCCCAACCGTACACGTCCTTATCCGCAGTTACTGCCAGCGCAAATCCGTAAGCGCCCTGACCTCCCGCACTGATATCGGTGACGACTAAGTTCCTCTCACCAAAATACGGTATCAGTGTCGGAACATTCACGCTCTGTGCACTGCCCTGACCTAAACCAAGCTGTCCGGAACGGTTGTCACCCCAAGAATATACATTACCTTCGGCATCCAAAGCTAACACAAAAGTATCTGCAGCAGAAATCTTGACGACATTGCCCATAACCTTTTGTGGTGCGGTTTCTACACCCTTACTGTAGCCCAGACCCAACTGACCATATGTATTGTCACCCCAGGTATATACATCACCGTTCGCCTTTAAGGCAACAGTAAACAAACCGCCGGCTTCCACCATCGGATATGTAATGTATGGCAATTGTCCCTCCGAGAAATTAGAGTCATCCGGAACAACCGATATTTTAACTGTTACTGTCTTAACAATTTTACCGTCCAGCCAGATATTTACTGTCACATAGGTTTGACCGACGCCCGTTGCAGTAACTTCATTGCCTGCATTGTTCACCGTCGCAACCCTTGTGTTCCAGCTTTCATAGGTAAAGCTGACCTCCGGCGCCTTCTGCTCGGAAATCAAATTGAATGCACCGTAAACGGTAAAGCTGTTCTTAATATTCTTTGTCTCACCGTTTCGCAAAAGTATTCCGGAAGCCGGTGCTTGAACGGTCAGACCATTTCCAATCATTTCCGCCATGTTAATGGAATCACCGGCATCCTGAATACCTAACTGCTTCGCGGTATTCGAACCGAATGACCATACATAGCCTTCTTTGTCAACATATACCGTATGATTGCCGCCTATCGAGGACGCAGCCCCCAGCACATTGTTGACTTCCTCGGAATTACTCTTCTTTATAGGCGTAACAGCGACACTGTTTGCGGTCGAGCTGCTGTCTTTTCCGTTACCAAGCTGTCCGTATTTTCCGTAACCGGACATCAGCATGTTACCGTCCGCATCAAAGGAGTAGATGCTGTTGCCGCCGCCGACCCCAATGCTACCGCCGCGATTCGTCATCAACTGCGGGCGTGGGACAAAATTATTTACACTATTTAATGCATAGTTAGAATTGGAACCCCATGCGTAAACCTGTCCTGTAATTTGCTCATTCGGCGTGCCGTCTGTCTTCAATATATATGTGATGGCCATACCGTTTTGCGCGCCTGCGCCAATCGCCATTGCGCGATTGGAAAGCGCAACCGTTGCCGGAACAGAAGTTCCGCCGCCATACTCATACGCGCTGTTACTACCCCAAGCGGCAACAGCGCCGCTGGCGCGAAGCGCAAAGCCTGTTGCACCTCTGCCCGCCGCAACATCCATCGCATCTATCACCGGAGTTGTCGCCGGGACAGTGTAATTGGGAATTGCGCGGTCAGTCGTAATTTGCTGCGCTTTGTTGCTTCCGAAACCGTAAACTGTTCCATTCTTATCCAACGCAAACGCAAAGGAATCTTCGTTGGAAAGACCACCCGCAGCTATTGCAACAATATCAGATAAATATTCTACCACAACAGGAGTTTCCGGTTCTTCCTCCGCCGGTTCGCCCTCGCCTGAATCGCCCTCGCCTGAATCTCCGGCGTCGGGGTCTCCGTCATCTGAACCATCGCCGCTTTCGTCGTCCGAATCTCCATCACCGCCGGCTGAACTGCTCTGCGCACCTGCTAAAACCTTCATAGGCGTTGCCTGATAATCGGCAATTTCGCCACTGCCCAATTGTCCATTGGAATTGCGACCCCACGCCCAAACATTTCTGTTCTTGTCCAGCGCTAAAGCAAACTGCCCTGCCGCCGCAATCTTAATTATATTTTCTAACTTTGTTACCTTTTCCGGATAAACTTTCGTACCATAAATAGTCCCGTTACCCAACTGACCGTAATCATTGTTACCCCACGCCCAAACGGTACCGTCCGCTTTCAGCGCGATAGTAAAGTCTGCGCCCGCCGCAACCTGCGGGAATGCCACCGCACCTGCCGGTGCGACCTCAACCTTAATTACGCCTGTTGTCACCGGGTCATTTGCCGCGCTGACAATCACATAAGTCGTACCAATGCCTACCGGTGTTAATTCTCCGGTCGCCTCGTTCACTGAAACTACATCGTTCTTACCGTTCCATGTCTGCCATTTCAGCTCTGACTTTGTTTCCGAACCGCCTACAGCGTCAAACAAATTGAAGGAATCTACACTCGGTGCCGGAGGCGTTGCATTAGGTCCGCCTACTGTCAACGAATAGAGATATTTTTCCATGGTTAAATAAGCCTTGCCAACTCTGACAGGCGCATAATCCGTTGTTTTTTCTTTGCCGTTACCCAACTGACCGTAGTAGTTATCACCCCACGCCCAAACGCTGCCGTTCTGCTTGATAGCAAACGCCTGAGAACGCTCACCGTTGGAAACGCCAAAATTCATAATTTCTGTTAACACTTCTCCCGCAATGCCCGAGTCACCTGCAAGAACCTCGCCGACACTGCCGGCAGCAACCCCGGCAGAACCGCGTCCGAGAGCAGCCAGATTTGCCGCGCCGCTGGAATATACTTTGCCGTTGTTCTTAACAACAAACGAAGCGCTATTGTTAATCGCCGCATACAAAGGATAATCGTCCTCTGCCTGCTTGGAAAGTCCCGCAATTTTGGTCGGAACGCTCGGCGATGTGCTTGATGAAGCAATACTTGCCAACGCGTTCGCACCGTTGTAACCCCATCCGTAGGTTTCGCCGTCAGAAGTGACGGCAATCGCGTTATGCCAACCTGCCGCAGCCGTTATCACATGCTTGCCTTTCAGGCTTGCCTGCGTTGGTCCAACCGAACCGGCAGTTGTACCGCTGCCGGTATCGTAGTGGGAATTACATCCCCAAGTCAAAATCTGACCATCCTTGCGAATAACCATCGCAGTATGCCCAACCTGATCGCTAATCAACTGCGAAATATTAGTCAGCGTTGCCTGACGCTCGCTGATATTACGCGGCAAAGAAATAGCTACACTGGCGCCCGCTGTGGAGTCAATGGAATTATAATAATTTCGTCCAAAACCGAACAGTCTGCCTTCCTTATCCAAAGCCAACGAGTATGCCGCCAAATCCTGATAACCCGCCGCCGCAATCTGAACAATCTGAGCGCTCGCGTCACCGTCTCCCAATTTTGCGGTTGCATTGTTACCTTCATCATAGTTGCTACCCAAAACCATTTGAGCATACGGAACCACCTCACCCGAACCGCTTTGCGCGTTGCCGAGCTGTCCGTAAGTATTACGTCCCCACGCATAAACGCGTCCGTTTTTATCCAATGCCAAATTGTGGTAAGCAGCTACCGATATCGCAATAATATCCGTCAGCGCAAGCAAATCTGTGCCGACCTGACCATTGTGATTCTCGTCGCCTACCTCAAGACGCATAACCGGAGACGGCTCCAAAATCTGTCCGCCGGTGCTGCCGTTACCAATCTGACCAGCAGAATTATCACCCCACGCCCAAACAGTGCCGTCCGCTTTCAGCGAAATGGTATGTCCGACGCCCGATTGAACCTGCGGGAACGCAATATAATTCGCGTTTGCCGGAATAATATTCAATTTGATAGAACCAACAACACCGTTACTCTCAACAATGATGTACGTCACACCCGCCGCCACTGCGGTAACCAAACCGTTTGCGTCAACGGTTGCCGCCGCCGGATTAAGCGAAGTGAATGTGAGCGAACCTGCTGTCGGATAGAATTCCGAATCTCTCAATACGTTGAATGCACTGTACCCGACAATACTATCTGCATCAATCTGAATCGTATCGCCGGTCTGCATTGCGGTTGTCAGCGTGTCATCCTCAAATTTCAGCGTACCGCCATAGAACATCACATTCTGCGCTCTGCCGCTCCGGGTCAGCGTACCTGACGGAATATCCAAATGCGGCTCTCCTGCACCCATTACCTGTACCGGCAATGGCTGATTGGATGCCCCGCCGTTGCCGAGCTGACCTCTGCCGCCCAAACCCCAGGTATAGACCGAACCGTCATTACTGAGAATACCGCTGTAAGAATAACCTCCGAAAGTCTGCATGAAACCGGTCAACGCGCCGTTTGGTGCTGCCAAATTGGTTTCACCCGCCATCACCTGATACGGAACCGCATAATACGCCGCCGTAGCGGAAGTATTACCCAACTGCCTGCTGGCGTTTTCACCCCAGGCATAGACATTCTCGCCTACAGTAACGATTGCGTTCTGTCCGCCGCCGACCAAATGCTTGACATTTGTCTGATTTGCCAATACCGGCTTTTGCTGATTGCTGGCAGTACCGTTACCAATTTCGCCGCGTCCGCCGTAACCCCAGGAATATACCCTGTTGTTTGCCCCCAACGCGTAGGAAGTGATGCCGCCGGATGCAATCTCATAAATATTGTTTAACTGTACCTTGCTGATAACCGAACCATCCACCTTGACCGGTGTAGGTCTATTCGTGGTAGTCGTATCGCCCAGTTGATAATATCCGTTGCTGCCCCATGCGTAAACCTGTCCGTTTTCGTGCAGAGCAAGCGCATGATTATAAGAAGTGTTGCTCCACTTACCTCCGGCGGAAATCTGTACAATATCCGTCAAATACTGCTTAGGCGTCGCGCCTCCCATAACACGCACCGGAGTATTCTTAGTTCCACCTGTTGCGCCACTACCAGTTTCTCCCGAAGTGTTATTGCCCCATGCGTAAACATTGCCTTCACCATCCAAAGCAAGTGCAAAAATGCCACCGGCAGAAATCGAAGTAATTCCTTCTAATTGTTCGCTTTCGTTGCCGACGCCCTTAACAGCAACCGGAGACGAACTGTCCGCAGTGCTGCCGTTGCCAAGCTGCCCCTGCGTACCGCTGCCCCATGCCCAAACATGGCCGTCCGCGTCCAAAGCCAATGAGAAGTATCTTCCATTTGTGCCACCTGCGGAAATTGCAACAATATTTGTCAAATATTCCTTACCCGTTGCGCCACCGACGACCTGTACCGGAGCCGCAACGTAAGGTGAAGCGGTGGAACCGATACCCAACTGTCCGTATGTATTGTCACCCCACGCCCAAACAGTACCATCCGCCTTGAGTGCAAGGGTATGATTGTATCCGGCGGAAACCTGCGGCATTGCTACCGCGCCCGTCGGTTTAATGCTAACCTTAACCAAGCCTAGGAAGTCTAAGCCCTGTGCCCGTACAATAATTGTTACTGTCCCGTAGCGTCCGTTCTGATTCGGTGTCACCACACCGTTTGCGTCAACGGTCGCCAACGTCGTATCACTGGAAGTAAAGGTCGGCTTGCCTGTAAAGTTAAGCGGACCGCTGTCATTAATCAGATTAAATCCATAATAAGCCTCTGCCTCAATCTTATCTGGGTCGATAACGAGTTTTTGATGACTCTCTAATGTTACATTATTCGGCAGCGGATCATATGAATTGTACGCTGTTACAACTTTTTGTGCCGCGCCTTCCCCCTCGACCACATTTGCCCAGTCAATGATAAAGTAACTATTGCTCTCTGCGCCTGCCATTACAGGTTCTGTCCGATCCGTTTTTGTGCTGTCGCCCAACTGTCCATAGTTGTTCTTTCCCCAACTCCACACCGTTCCGTCCTGCTTCAGCAAAGCAACATGAGAAACT
>JAAGKN010000533.1_pt1 | contig 72535 bp, 55 predicted proteins | sample 6206371 | NCBI WGS metagenome assembly JAAGKN01 (sample SAMN11533720, study PRJNA540317) | gut metagenome | isolation source: fecal pellets from male and female animal of same cohort | host: Peromyscus leucopus | place: USA:CA | collected 2017 | reverse complement strand
ACCGGCTGCAGGCGCTCATGTACGCCGCGGACATCGAGTTCCGGAAACGGCACGAATTGTCTGGCAATACCCTCGAATTCCAGAAATATCCCTACGGATACGGCACGCCCCGGATACATGACAAGTTCCTGACCGTGAAGTCCAAACGCGTCCGGGATTATATCCGGCATGCCGACGACAGCTATGATAAGTTAAATCCCGCCACGCCCACCGGCATGGAACTGAAAATCATAGCGGCCAAGATATACGCCGCGTATAAATGACACAAGAAAGTGAGTGAACTGAACCATGCTTCTGAATCCCAATCCCGACTATGACATCGAAATCGGAGACCTCGTGTTCTACGAGGTCCCGTACTCCGACCGGATTTCCTCCGGCTACGTGACCAGCTTCACCGGCACGGGTCCGTCCCGCGTCGCTGACATCAAGGACAGCGAAATCAAAGGCAACATGCAGCGCCACGTGGATAATCTGTTCAGGACCCGCGAGGACGCCATCAAGGCGGACCAGGCACGGACGGAAAAGGACTACGGCCGGTACGTCGCGACGATTAACTCCGTAACGGACCTCGTGAAGTTCGCCCACGAGCATGTCATCGCGCTTTCCGGCTCCGACACCGACTGGACCGCCCGCGCGGCCTACGAGGCGAAGGCCGAAGAGCTGCTCGGCATCGAATTTCATTGAATACAGAGGCTGGGATAAAACCCGGCCCCAAAATGGAGGATGAAAGCAACATGGCAACCGTAAAAGAAACCCTGCACGAGTACAGGAAGGACCTGGACGTCGACGCGCTGGACCCCATCGCCACGGAGTTCTTCCGGCAGAAGGACTACATGGACCTGAACGCGGACAACGCGGCCACGTTCTTCATCGCATGCATGGCCCTGGCTCCGCTCACCGCCAGCAAAATCCTGGAAACCGGCATTTCCCAAGAAGCCCATGCCGACGCGGCCTGGCGCCTCGGCTCCGCCGTCGTCGACAACCAGCATGAGCTCTGGTCCAACTCCGTCATGCCCGTACCCGACGAAGATACAATAAACCGCGTCAAGCAGTCCTTCACGGGATATGTCCTGACGATGATTGACAGGCTCAGTCAGGGCTCAGAGAAAGGCCCGGTGACGGACCATGATTGAAATCCACTGCACCGAAACCCAGAAGCGCCGGATTATCCAGGCGCTGGAGGCCGGCATGACGAACATCAACGACGCGACCTGCCTGTTCCCCAGGAAGGCCGCGTTCTGCGGCCTCGACAGTGAGGCGTCATGCAAGAACTGCCTGGCGACGAAAATCAAGTGGGTCACTAAAAAGTGACCCATTTTTCATAAGGAGTAGACAGCTTGAAAATCGAAATCAACGTCGACCGGGCAATACTGTACATGGTCCGCCATTTCTATATCTACGGCGAGCCTGCGCAGATTGCCGCGGCCGTATTCCGGTACTGGAACGACTACGCCTGCAATCACGGCGAAAGTATCGAGACGTACCTGACTGCCATGTTCTCGCACATGGGCTTCAGCACATACCACGTGAACGAGATGATGGCCGACAACGCTATCGAAGTCACGGACTGACCCAAATCAAATTCACACGACAGGAGGAACACCATGACCACCGTGAGAGAAAAACTCGACGCCGTCAAGCTGACACTGGACATCGCGAAAAGCGAACTGGAGGGCCTGAAGGACTGCGTCGACATCGACGATTACAAAATCGACCTGAAGGAAAATTTAATTAAGGCCATCGAAACCGTGCAGGCCATGATGTGAGACTCATACGTCAACGACAGACAGAGAAATGCGAGGATAGAAACATGACTCAGAAACCCAGCAGGAAGCGCATGCACCGCATGGGCGAATATTTCAGGAAGGTCATCGTGGACGCGTACGCACACAACGGCCGCGAAGGCCTGTTCTGGTACCAGTTCCTGGTGTTCAACAACGCCGTGTTCCTGGAGTTCGTCACCCCGTACGAACGCGTCCGGCACGACGCCACGAAACGGATTCTCCGGAATTTCAGGAAGAACTTCCGCAACGAGATTCACGTGAACGGCCGGTGCAATCCTGATTCCAAGTACCAGAAAGCCGAGACGCTTCGGCCCGGCTATACGATGGCAGCGTCCGGCCTTCTGGAGAAACCCATCGTCATCGACGCCGTGCAGCCTTACGGAGAGGAATTCCAAGATGCCATGCTTCGGGACGGCATGGTATTGCAATTAAGCCCCTCCAGCAGGAACTGGGACGAGCTCCGGCACGACATGCGCGCCGAGTTCGGCTGCCTTCCCGAGGAATTGGACCTGCCCGTCGTAAAGTCCTACAAGATTTTCGTACGGGTCATGGCACCGAAGGCCCACGACAAAGCTGAAGCGGCACCGGCCGAAGCGAACGCGTCAACGGAAACGACGGTCGAAAACGACGTGCGGCCGACACCTGAGCCGAAGCCCGAGGACACGCCTGACGCGGAGCCCACGCCCTGCCAACGCCGATGGATTGCCGGCTTCGGATTCGACGCCAACATGTATACCGTCGTCAGCTAGACCAAATCGTACGCCACACTACGAAACAGAAAGACCGGTGTGGTCAGAATCGTGAGCATGTATGATGACGACGGAAAACCGAACCAAATCGCTGACTGAAACAAAAAACCAACATTGACATGCGCCGGAATCAGGTGTAAAATATGGCATATACACCAAGACAGAAAGGCCGTGCGAAATCACTTGAAATCCGAAACGAAAATCGAACAGAACACGGACAAGACCGAAGAAAAGACCACCCGCAGCCATCACTGGACCGCCGAGGAACTGAACCTGCTGAAACTGCATTATGGCACCATGCCCAACGCAGAGCTCCGCAGGAGATTCCTGCCGAACCGGAACATTCGGGCCATCGGCACGAAAGCGTGCCACATGGGCCTGAGCAAGCCCATGGACAAGCGCGTATGGTCCCAGGACGAAGTCGAACTCCTCGCCAAGCATTACGACAAACTACCCATCCAGGAAATCCGTAAGAAATTCTTCCCAAATCGCAGTTACCAGAGCATCACGAACATGGCCCGGCAAATCCGACACAACGACCGGCTCACGAAGCCAGTCAACATCGAATCCCTACATATCAAGCCCGCCGACCGCGAGTTCTGGACCGAGGACGAACACCGGCTCCTCGTCGAACACTACGGAAAGATGCCCATCGAGGAACTCCAAGCGAAATACCTGCCGAAGCGCAACCTCCGCAGCATCCGGCAGATGGCCTACGTCATGGTCCCGAACCGGCAACCGCTGCAGACGCGCTGGACGGACGAGGAAATCGCGATTCTCAAAGCCAACTACGGCAAGATGTCCGTACAGGACCTGCGCGAACTTCTTCCGAACCGGACAGCCAACGCGATACAGAACACCGCCCAGAATTTAAAGCTCACCATGCCCAGGACACCGTACTGGACCGACGAGGAAGTCAAAATCCTAAGCGAAAACGCAGCACTGTCCGTCGCCGAATTGCAAAAACTGCTCCCCGGACGGACGGAAAGTGCCATCAAGCAACAGCGGAAACGGCTGACGGACCAGAAAACCGAGAAATAAAAACGTAAAACCCCAGCACAAACGTGCTGGGGTTTTTTGTTCACCGAAACAAGCTCAGACATTAACGGTCAAGGCATCATTTGTCCCAGGTCTGGCCGACAAACTCCTCGCCAAAGACATCGAAGAACACCCGATGGCGACCTCACCAGAATACGCAAGCTCCGCCGCCGAAATCAGGCGGCACAGAAGCGTATTCAAGTCTAACTCAACCTCGCCCCCGAAAAACCGCGCGACGCGCAGCACGGACGACTTCATCTTCTCAAACTCAACATCCGTAAGCGGTTCACGCCCGACAGCAAGCGCGTTCGGGTCCTCGTCCGGCTTCACCGGGTCGAAATCACCATATTTCTCGCGATTTTTGAATTCCACGATAGGATTCTGAACATAAATGTCATCCAAACGACATGGAACCTTAAGCATCACACACACCATCCTTCATAATACTAAAGACCAGAAATCGGGCACCGGCTCATCTGCAACCAGCTTCGCATGCCATTCATCGATATCTCGCATAATCTTACGGCGGTACCCGACTGCATTACGATGACCCTGCATCGCCTGGAACATACGGACGAACTCGCCCCAATCACTCACAAAACGTTCATCATAACCGAAATACTCAGCCATGAGCCGAAACATCGACAGCTCATTGTCCGTAAGCCTAAGCGTCACCGTATCGGGCATGCCGAAATGCCGCGCTTCATAATCACACTGCGCAGCCGTTATCTCCGTGAACTTACCGTGCGTCTTGAATACCCGCGCCCAATCATTCTCATAATCCGGAAACAAGTCCCCGAATACCCGGACCACATCCGAGTACGGAATTTCAAGCAATTCGCACAACGGACGGACATACTCGAATTTCAGCTCATTCCGACCGGTCTCTATCTTGGACCAGGCCTTCGGCGAAATATGCAGAGCATCGGCGACGGCAGCCTGCGTCAGACCCAGCTTCAATCGCTTGTCACGGAAAATCGCAATGAAATCGTCGCGCATACACATCACCCGTTTCATGTTCTCATCAAGAATCTTAACACAAAATACGGCATATATCAACCGATTCCGAATCGACATCAAAAACGAACCAATTAAGACGAGGTGAAAGACCATGACACTGAAAGAATTCAAAGACAAAAACAGCGACATCATGCTGGAAGAACTCGCATGGAACGACCTTCACGACATCGCCGGCGGCGAGGCCCTGTTTTATGTGTCCCTGACCGGAAAAAATGCACCGAAAGAAGACCGGACGGTCGTATACGCCGGCCACGCCATGACCGTCGGCATGAATATCCCAGACAAGGAACTCCTGGTCATCAGACTGACAGCTGGCGGCTACCCCAGGCTGGACCCCATCAGCGCCGACGACCTGAAGCCTGACGGAAAGGCAATACTGTTCCGTACGACCGCACTACCTGAAAACGACACCCGCAACCGCAAACCGTGGCACCAGTGGGCATGAAACGCCGAAACGGAGAAGAACATGCCAAACGATAAGAATCCACACGAATCCGCGTTCAGCCCGATGGACCGCATCGAAGAGTTCTGCAACAGATGGAACGCCAGGACCTACGATGAATTCCTGCGAAAATCCGCCGAAAAGTCCCCGTCGCTGCGTGAATATGCACTCGACGACCCCGACGGCACCAAACGTCAGAAAATCAAAATAATCTGCCGTCAAATCAACCGGCGGGACTGGCATGCCCGGCACAAATCCGAACCGCAACGCCCGATGCTGGACCAAATCCTGGATTATTGCGTGCACAACGACATTTTTGACTACGACATACTCATCGCACGCCTGACCAAAGACCATCCCCAACTTGCCGCGTATGCCAAAGGCAAGGCAAAAGGCCGCCACCGCGACATCATCGGCGTACTGGCCGAAGCCGGCCTGGTATACCAGAAGAACATGATTGAATTTTGGCACGACCTGGGAATCCCGACAGACGAATACGGCGACCCCATCGGCATCGGCTGATGAAACATCACAAAAACAGAAGGGAACCATGCCACGGTCCCCTTCTGTTTTTAAGCACGCATATCTCACGCCGGCATGCCGAACACGCCCTCCAGCAAATCGTACCGCCCGGCATGATATGCCCGCACAGCGAATCCAAGCTCAGCCTCGGTGATGTCCCGCAGGTCACTCGAGTATCCGTACGAATACAGCACCTTCATCGTGAACGCAGCCGCCGTGATTAAATTCCCATGCTCGAACGGCTGGATATGTAACAGGTCATAGAACAGCCGCGCCGCGACTTCTCCCGCCGCCTGCCGGTCGGACTTACGCCTGAAATTCAAGTACGCCCGGTCCAATGCCTTCTCAACGCCGTCCGGAATGTCATCGACCGGACTGAAATCCCCTGAAAGCTCCGACGTCCGATACTTCCCGGCGGACGGATACAGGTCCGAGTACAGTCGCTCATGAAGCGACGTGACGTAATCCGGCTCGAGACCGACCGGCGGGCCGGCATTGAACTCCTTCGCCAGGTTCAGGCTCAGGACTTTTCGCTCGGCGACCCGCAGGATGCTCATGTCCAGCGTCCGCAGCTTATTCTCGATGATATCCGGCGTGGAGCCGTCACGGGCCTTCACGCCATGAACGCCCTCGTAATCTTTCAGAATCTCGGACACGACGTTGCCCGAGTAACCGGAGCCCTTCAGAAATTTCAGTACCCGCTTCTCGTCGGGCTCGCACAGTCCGTTGCCGGCGGCACGCATAAGCGCGGCCACGTTCCTGACATTGGCATCAAGCGTAGAGAAGATTCGCAAAATATCACGGTCCTTTCTTTGTGAAATCTGCTCATATTATACAACATTCCACCAAAAAATTCAATAGCATATGCACAAAATAACGCGAAACCGCATGAATAACAATACGGCAATAAACATTGCCGTTGCGCTCTGCGCATAGAGCGTGTATAGAAATTACCACATCTAACTACCAGCATCAATGCCATGTGCACAAAAAAATCGAGGGGAATCACAGTCCCCTCGATTTTTTTCGTGTCAACGACCACTAATGCCCTGCGAACCGTTCTGCTGGTCAGCCGGCCCTGAATTTTCAATACCCTCGGCCTGCTGATAGAACTGCCGCATGTCACGCCGCCCGGGAACCGGAGGCGAGGGCACCGGATAGGCCCCGCCCGGAGCCGGGACAGGCCCACCGCCGGCCAAACCCACGGGAACACCCTGCGGCTGTAACGGCACGGGATTCGGATTATACCCCGACGGCACTGGCCCCGGGAACGGCGCCGGATTGAACCGCGGCACAGCCGGAGACGGCACGGGCACCGGAACCCGATTGAACTGCGGCGTCGGCTGCTGCATCACGGGTACGAAGCCCGAGCCCGGCGGAGGAGGCGCAGGATACTCGACGCCTGAAACCGAGAACGCGTCCGGGGGCGGCGGGCCCATGTCTTCAATAGGCTGGTCGACCGCAGAACCGTCATCGGAAACGCCTATGTCAAAGCCTTCGCCCGGATTGTCCATAGGAGCCTGCACGCCGAAGCCGTCCTGAACGGCCTCAACCTCTGCCTGGGCCGCCTGCGCATTCACGGCCGCCGTGGCCGCCAGGATATGCTCCGGCACGGCCGGCACGGAATAACCGGGAACGCGCCGGGTCTCCCGCGGCGCCACCGGGATTTTAATATCCTCACGGAACATGCTGTCCGTGCAGAACGGCATGCTCGCGTTCACGCCGGATTGCAGGCTCGCCTGCCAGGACTTGAAGTCCAGCGGCTGATGCCCGTAAACGGCCGCCTGGATTTGATACAGCTCATGGTTCTGCTCCGGCGTCAGGCCGGACAACTCGAACCGGAAATCATCCAGTTTGTCGATGCCCAACTTGCACCGAAGACACACGTCCTCCGTATATAATTTCAAGGCCCCGAACGACCGGAACTTCATGTCCGGCTCCTGCTCCGGAGTCAGATTACTACCCTTGGAACAGCTCGCGATGGCCGGCTCCGTACCGTCGAACTCACTCAGCTCGTCCTGAACGTCAAGAACCCTGCCGGCACGGTCCGCAATAAAATCATTGACCACGTCGAACTTGCCGGCTTTAATATGTCCCCACAGCTCCCGCGGCCCGGGATTCTCGGCACTGCCCTGCGGGAACCGGCCCAGAATGCCGCCGTTGTCATTCCAGTGCTCCCGGACCGCGTTCGCGACGTCAGGACCGTACGCGGCGTCCATTGCCAGGAAGAACGTGTCCCGCCGCAAACGGAACAGACGTTCCTTCTCCGGCGTCTTCCGAGGCTTTGGCTGCTCGGGCGTAGGCTTCGGCACGGGCTCCGCCCAACCGAACTTCACGCAGGTCTGGTACATCGGAAGGAACTTGCTGGCCTTCCCCGGGTCGGACACGTGGGACAGGTCCTCCAGGGACATAATCAAATCCTCACCCCGCTCCCGGCGCGCGCAGACCTCATCGAACCAATGCGCGGGCAGCATGTCGTTCTTCCCAGCCAAGTCCGGCAGGGCCTGCATCCGGCCGCCAATCTTGTTATAAGCCACCTGTGCCTTCGCGTTCATAATCCAATCGTTCTTGGTCATGATGCGCTTCCCCTGGGCCAGCTCCGTGATTTGCCGGATGCGGTATTTCATGTCCCAGTCGTTGGGGTCGGCCGTACGCGTCTTGAACGCCTTGTCGGGCCCGGAGATTTCAATGCCCCGGCCCCGCATGGACGCCCGGTCATGGAGAAGCTGCTCCGCGTATGCCCTGAACGTTTCCAGGTCATAGAACGCAACGGCGTTCGCCTCCGTGTATTCCTGCCGCGTGCGCTCGCCCATGTCGGACTTCCGGAGCATACCGATGCTGGGGTCGTCCATATACACGGTCAGAACGGGCACAGCCTCCGGACGGAACGCCCGCTCACGCTCCCGCGCCAGGAGCTTACCCGTATCGTCCTTCCATGCCTGGATGTCGGACTTGATAATCCCCACGCCACCGCATCGCAGAGACGTCAGCGTAGCCTGCTTGTAGTCCAGCGCCCGAGCGGGGTTCGACCCTGCCTCAAAGCCGTAACGAATCCGGGCCATCCGGTTCGCCGTGAACGCCAGGGCCTGGTCTTTCGAGACCGGCTCGACGCCGTCCGGATACGAAGGCTCCATACGGTCCAGTACGCCGGCCGACTGCAATTCCGACAAAATGCCAAGGTCCTTCGTGCAGCCGTCCGCCATGTCCATCCGGGAGTTGACCTCATGGAGCCATCGCTCCGGAGACCCCGGCACGCCCTTGTACCGGGACTGCGTGAACACGCTCTTGCGGAGCCCGCCGGAATCAAATTCCGTGTTCCGGACATCCGACATGCCAGGATGCTCGGACTCTTTCATGATATAATTATTCGTCTTGCCCTCACAGACCAGATGGAAATAGAACTCCCCCAAGACCTCGGGCGTGAAATCCGCGGGCTTCATGGAGTAATACCGCGGAACGGAAATATCAGGCATATGCGAATCCCTCCTTTTCGCCAGAAAGAAAATCTTGAATGATATCGAACAGGTCCTGCTGTATCGCGTGCATGTCCCGCATCAGGCCCGTGCCGCCGGAACTGCAATCCAGCACATGCCAGCCATATAAATGCGCCACGTCCAGGCCTGACCGACGAAACCGCTTCATGAAATTAATGTCCCTTTCATGAATGTCCAAAGCCGGCCGCGACATCATCGCCGCGTGGGATACTTCGGCCGGCACGTCCAGGTAAATCACCAGGTCCGGCCTCGGCAGTTTCAGGATGTCATACTCGAACGACTGCAGCCATTCCAGGTACTTTCTTTGAGAATTCGGGTCACGAATCTTGCACGCCTGGCAGGTCATGTTGCTGGTCGTGTATCTGTCAGTCAGGATAATCCCGCCCGATGAATAGAAGTCCCGCCAGTTCTTCATGTAATCGCCATACCGGTCGACGGCATAGAACACCGACGCCTCATACGCGCCGACGTCCTCCGGGTTCGCACCGAACTCGCCGTTCAAGTACATCTCGACCATGGAACAGTGCTTCTCACCGTAACACGGATAACTCAGCTTCCGGACTGAAATGCCGGCCTGTTCCAGACTGTCCCGCAGCAGCGCCGCCTGCGTGGCCTTACCGGACCCGTCGATGCCTTCCAGCACGATGATTTTACCGGAATTCGAACGTCGCATGCTCATGCCCCCATGCCCTCGTTCGAACGCCCAGTCACCCCATCGATGCCCGCCGCAGCGGCGTTCAGGTCGCTCGTCCTGCGCTGAGACGGACGGCCTTGACCCGGGTTCGCCTTCCTGTACCGGTTCCGCTGCATCTCCGCGTAATACCGGTCCTCCTCCGAAGGCACAATCGTGTCTGCGTCCATGGTCTTCGGCAGAACCAGGTCAATCCGGTCCACGGTGTCGTTCTTCAGGGCCTTGCTGAACTCGTACTTGGCACGGGCCTCCAGCATCTCCGCGTCATGGAACTGCAGCTCCGTCTGATACGGGAGCCCGTCGCAGTCCTTGTGCTTGAACCGGATGCAGCCCAGCGGGAATTCCAGGTCCGCGCCGTAGGTCTTCATGCCGATGACCTGAGCCTGCGTGCTGGCGCTCGCCCGCGCGTACGTCCGCATGAAGTCCGGTGACAGTTTCTTCGTGTTGTCATTCGCCACGCCGAACCACGTGTAGCTGCCGTTGTTCTTGTTCACGCCCGGGTTTAATTTCCGCAAGTCCTGGAACGCGACCTCGCAAGCCATCTTGTCGTCATTGGTCAGCCGCACGCACTCCGACCATAATCGTAACCGTTCATGGCTCATGCGGGATTCCGGGATGAACGGGTCGTTCAGGACGTCGGCCTGCCGCATGACGCCCGCGCAGGTCTCCGGCACGCAGGACTCTATGTAGGCCCGGTCCTCAGCGGACTTGCAATACCCGCGCGCGGCCAGCATCACCCAGAGCGACTCGCACTCAGAATCCTGGCACTCCATGAACGAGTTCCCGCCGGTCTTCCGGACGGCATCCCGCATGGACTTGTACATGGCCTCCTGCTGCGGCGACAGGCTTTTCTCGGGACTGGACAGGACCGAAAGGCCGTTCATGACCTCGGGCTGGAGCGACTCCCCCTTCTCCGGCTGCATCCAGCCCTCGAACGGGGCCAGGCGCCGGTATACTTTCGCGGAGCCCCGGGCCGTGGCCAGCGCGTCACCCAGGTTCAGCTTCCCCTGGAAGCGCGTGTAGCCAGACAGCTCACCGGACAGGAGCCCGCGCATCAGGTACATGTCCGTCTTGTCCATCCGGTAGCCCTCGGACTGACGGAGCATCGGAATCGACTCGAACTTCGTGCAGTTCGGCACGAACCCGTCCTCCGCGCTGAGCAGGTTCCGCGGATGATGCGACACATCACGCATCGAATCGAAAGCCATGATGAAAACCACCAACTTTCTTAGAAATTATAGCGCTAAAGTAATGCCTATATTATACCATAAGAACCCGATGCATGCAACGGCCGGACCGCCTGATTTATCAGACGGTCCGGCCTTGATTTCTATGGATTTCGGCTCAGGCCGCCGTGAAGTGCCTGACGTAGCAGACCCGGTCGATGCCCGCGCCGAAGTAATCCGGCTCCCGGTACAGCTCCACGAACCCGTTGCCTTCCAGGAGCCCGATGAATGGCCCATTGTCCGACCACGTGAACGTGACAATCGGCAGCTTGCCGGCCCCGCGGATGAAATTGCGCAAAGCAAAGCTCATGGCGCCCATGCGGCGCAGCCGCTTCTCAGTGATTGCGCACGTCAGCACCTTCCATTTCTTCACGTTCCCGAGACGCTCGGACATCGCCGGGTCCGTGCTGGCCTCGGTATGCGCCATGGCAGCGAAGGCCACGACAGCGTCCTCCCGCAGCGAAAAGAAGAAATCGTTGAACAGGAGGCTGTCGAAATACGAGGCGACCTCGCTGCCGGAGCTTCCCAGGGACGGGCGGAAACCTGTGCCGTTATGTATCAGCAGGCTGAACACGCCCGCCTGCCATCGCGCCGGCACGGTTCCCAGGCTGCAGTACTTGCCCTGATATGTCATTCCCGAATCACATCCACTTCCGACACGTGATTTCGGGGCAAGAACCTCAGTCCTGCTGGCCGTCGCCGGACAGGCCCAGCTCGGCCTTCATGCGGGCCAGCTCGTCGTCGACGCTGCTGGTGGGTCCGCCCTCGTATTTGGAAACCAGGTCCGCGGTCTCGCTGGCGCCCTTGTTCAGCTGCGCCTCGGCCTGCGCCCGGTTCAGTTTGTCCGTCGCCCGTTTCTCCATGCGCTCGAACGCTTCCATGCTACCCGCCGAGGACATGCCCGCCGTGGCCTTGTTCACGCTCTCCTGCGCCTTCGCCGTAGCCAGCTTGGCCTTGATGACCGTCTTGCGGCCCTCCAGCGTGTCGATGTCGGCGACCAGCTTGTCATGCATCGCAATCATGTTCTGCGCGCTCTCGGACGCGGCCTTGTAATTGGCCTCAAGGCCGGTCAGCTGGGTCTCCAGCGCCTGCTTCTTCTCCAGCAGCTTCCTGGCGTCGCCGTCGTTCCCGGACTTAATGGCGTTGGTCGCCGCGGTCGTGTACCGCGCGATGTCCTTCTTGCATTTCTCGACCAGCCCGCGGGCCTCGGTCTCGGCGGCCATGACACCCGCCGTCTCGGACTTGACCTTCGCCAGATTCTCCCGCGCGTCGACCAGCATCTGGTCAACCAGCTTCGCGGGGTCCTCGCACTTGTCCAGAAGGGAATTTACCTCAGCCTTCATGATGGTGCTAAACCGTTCCAGAATACCCATTGAATTTCATTCTCCTTTTTAATTCAAAATTTGCACGCCGCCATCAGGACCCGAACGCCAAGTCTAAAAAATCACCCTCAAAGAACAGGGCGTTCGCCCCGGCGGCGACGATACGTATCACGAATAATATCACATAGACACAGACGATGTCGGCCATTACGCCGGCCACGGCCGCAAGGAACCGGACCGCTGCGGTCACATAAACATTGCCATAATCCCGCAGCGCCCGCCTGAATAATAAGGCCACCAGGCCCTGCCCGAACCGGAAACAGCCGGACATGCACACGGACACAAGACGCATGAGAATCCAGCAATGCAGGAAACTGAAGCCCCACGACCCGGACGAATCGGACCCGCCACTGGAATGACCGGAATAACTGCCGCTGGAATGATGCCCGCCCGATGCGCGGGAACCGGAATCATGCCCTCCGGAGCTATGTCCTCCGGAAAAACTGCCAGAACCGGCCCTCGACATAGTCACTCACCGTCCTCATGCCGCCGGGCCTCCAGCCATGCCTGGAACTCCCGCGCGAACTCGGCCTCATACTCGCTCTGCTTCCAGTACGCGAACGACATGGAAATGCCGAACAGCAAAATACAAATGAAAAACATGGCGATGTCCGGCATGAAATGCAGCCAGCTCATGTTCAGGTAACCGACAAGGCCCAGCAGCGCAAGGCTGCCCAGGCACCATATCGTGAACGGGAAATACCGCGGCTCATGGTCCTCGCAGTACTCGGAGAACGCGTCGGCGCCGGACTGGAACACAGGCACCGTGAACGTAATCTTAGGCTGGCCGAACGGACGCGGCGCAGGCACTGCGTCAGGTTCCTGACCGGCGGCATCGCCCGTATCGCCGGACACATGCGTCACGGCCTCCTGAAAATCATCGTCATCAGGCTTCTTCGCGTCCACGACACGGTCCGCCTGAACATCACTTGAATCAATGACCTCGACCGCGACCTGCGGCTGAGACTCAGCCTGCACGGGGATTTCATGGACTTCCGGGAAAACCGGCGGCTCCGGCTCCCACGTGAACGCCGGCTCAGGCCGCATAGGCGGTCTCGGTGGCTCCGGTCGCGGGGGCCTCGGCGGCTCCGGTCTCGGAGGTCTCGGCGGCGCAGGCCTCGAAGGTCTCGGCGGCTCCGGCCTGGAAGGTCTCGGCGGTTCCGGTCTCGGAGGCCTGGATGGCCGGGCTGGCTCCGGCCTTGAGAACGACTGTGCAGATGGTCTCGACGGGCCCATGCTCCGCGGAACGGACGGCCTGGTGGGGCTGGGCGGTCTCGGTGTCGCCAGACGGGACGGAGAAGGCCCCGGACGGGAACCCGCCCCGGGCATGATGGACCGCGGCGAAGACGGCCGGTGACCACCCGCGGACCGTCCCGCCCCGGGACTCGACCCGCCGGACGACCGGCCGCCCATATGACCTGAACCTGCTCTCGCCATGAAAAGGACCCCTCCCTTGTGCGCCAGATATCAACCGGCGTCAAAAAATACTCATAAAAAAGAAGTTTTTGAAAAAACATACCGATTTTCAAAGAATCTTCCATGAACGATTATACCACGCGTTACCTAATTTTGCAAATCCGGGCGATTAAACACGATTCCCGGTCCCAAACCGGAAATACCCAAATGATTCCAAAAACTGTGAAAAAATTATTCACAAATATCAAGGAAATCCGGCATCAAATAGGCGGCATACGCGCCGCCGTCAGCGGCGGCCGGTCGCCGAGGACAAAGAAAGGAGCTTGAAATCAAATGCATGAAATCAAAGTCGACTTCATGACCGACGCCGTCGTACACGAACTAAGCCCGAAGGACGGCCCCATTGGCATGGCCGGCGTGTCCAAGTACGCGAACATCGCCGTCCGGCACTCACATGACTATCCTGACTACGAGAACCGCCTGTACCATGCAGGCATGTTCGAGCCAGGCCCCAGGCCCAGGAACGAAGCGCCCACCGGCATCGCCGTCCATAAGCAGCTGGACACGGCCCGGGAACGCATCGACCGACGGCTCCAGCAGGCAATGAAGTACTTGCACCGAAAGAACCTGCGTCCAACCGGCGTCCAGGCCCTCCAGACCATGGCGGAAAAACTCGACAGCCCCATGCTCGCAACCCAGATTGCACTGCTGACCGCAGTGATGTCGGCGGACAAGGAATCCAAAGAACCGTCCCTGTGGGCAAAGGAACACGACGACGTGATTCCCGATGAAATCTTCGAACGGGCCATCGAACTGACCATGCTCAACACGGAGACGGACGTCATGTACTCGAAAAACATGTTCGGCCCGTTCCTAGAAAAACACCTCGGCGAGATTTACCAGTATGTGATATTGCTGTACAACGTGTCATATTTAATCAACGACATCGAGGAACTCGTTAATGCCCATGACCGCATCCGGGCGACCGCCGCCGAGGTCGGGAATAATTATACCGACACGTACCGGCTCATGTCCACGGACATGGAAAAACTGAAACAGGACTATGAGGAAAAGCTCAACGCGGCGAAGACCGAAATCGAACAGCGCCACGAATCCGAGAAACAAGCCCTGCGCCGCCGCATCGCCGAGCTCGAGAAGCAAATCAAGCCCAACGACGCAAGAATCAAGAAGCTCGAAGCAGCGCTGAGAAAATCCGAGACGGCGCTGACCGAAAGCCGCGCGAGAATCACATCGTACGACGAGGCCCTGACAAAGAAGGACGAGCTAATCTCGAACCTCGCCGACCGGATTCCCGTCACCAACCACGACAGGACGCTCCCCGAGACAGGAATCCTATTCCTAGGCGGCCGTCCGACCCTGACCAACGCCCTGCGTACGGATTATCCTGACTGGAGATACGTATACGGGCACGACAAACACTGCAAAGACATCACCAGCCCGAAAATCATCTTCCTCTCGCCGTACGACCTGGACCACGCCGTGTCATACAGGGTCCGTCATGCGGTCCGGCCCGACGTGCCGATTGTCAGAATCGTGTCAACAAACCTCGAATCCGCCAAATACGAGATGTCGCTGAAATACCAGGCCATAATGACCAGCATGAAGGAGGCCGAGACATGAGACTTCCGAAGAAACTCGAACGCATGAGACGGCATTGGCAAGCCTGGAAATTCATGCGCATGCTGGACGGCATCAATGAAATCGCCAAGACCGCAACACCCCACGAAAAGCTCCGGCTCCGCTGGCGGCTCGACGAATTCATCGAAAAATACGAAACAGCCGACGATGACTATGTCATATCAGTCCTGCGCTATGTAAAGACGATACGCGCGGAATTATAACCGCACGAAAAGACCATGGCCGGGACGATTCCCGGCCATGGCCTTTGCTTTTTCGATGTATTACATAAAATCCGTCATTCGTAACGGTCCAGCAGGCTGTCACCGGAACCCGAACCGGAACTATGGATATCCGCGTTCAGAATCCGCGCGGTTTCTTCATTCCGCTCACGCTCATGCTTGCGCTTTGTCTTCACATAGACCATGATGCCGATGAACACGATAACCACAAACGCGATGCCAACGAAACGGACCGCGACGTCGTTCTTCGTGGCGGACTTCGTCATGATGCGTTCTGCGGTGGAGTCAAAAATATCCTTGAACATCTGGTCGGTGGACTTGTCCGTGTACCAGTTATTGTCCACGTACGCCCAGAAGATGTCCACGGCCTCCGCGTCCATGACCGACGTCACCTGCTTGCCGTTCACGTACGTCATGTACCCGACCTCGCCGTCCTGGTCCTGCTCGGCAAAATAGATGAACAGGAACGTGGACTCGTTATTGATATTATTCTCATACCAGTCCTCGGAATAGGCGATTTTCTCGTCATCCGTGGTCAGAGCCGGGTCATAGGACTTCAGATACACGAACGGCTGAATGCCGGTCTTATTGTAGAATCCCTGCAGGTCCCGCGACGCCCGCGAGATGTTATCGAACCACCCGAGCTCATCAATGATACAGTCGTTGTCATACGCAACGCCCGTGTTTATCGGCTCCCGGTTATACGAGCTGGCCGGGATGCTCTCAGACGGACCGCCGACCCGCAGCATCGAAACCACGACCCATACCACGATAATCATGAACGTCCAACCGATGATGGACATGAAAATGCTTCCCAGGCATCCGCCGCCGGACCGGTAATAGCCGCCACCGCTGTATCGCATGCGCGGCCCGCCGTGATAACCACCGTGATACCCACCGTAACTCGTACGACTGGGGCTGCTCCGCATGCCGGAACCCGCCCGGGACGACCCGCCGGAATAACTGGACCGGTGCCCTCCCGACGACCTCGAACTGCTGGAATGACCCGACGACGACCGTCCGCCCCCGCCGGAACCCGCTCCTGCTCTGCCCATGAAAACCTACCGCCTTTCTTGATTGAATAAATCCAAAATCACCGGTTCACGAAGTCCCGGATGACGTAGAAACTCAGATTGCCGTCGGCAATCATATATTTGACATGCGCCCGCCCGGCATGATTACGCAGCTCGACGCTCTTCTCCGTGCTACTGTCCGCCAGCCGGTTCAGGCTTTCGAGGTCGGCATCGCTCAGCCTGACGCCCAGCAGCGCCTCAGTTTCAGCCCGGAACGAGTCGAAGTCGAATTTCTTGAAGTCGAATCCCGTGACTTCCAGCGAGATGCTCGCCATCCCACCGCCGCGGCCGTCGCACAGGTAATACCAGCTCAGCTTGCCCCCGAAGCTCTTATCGTATAACTTCTCGGCCCGCATGTTGATTTCCTCGTCCGTTTCCACGGACATGACGTCCGGCCATTCCCGGGAATTTAAATCAGCCTCGAGCCGGTGCATGACCGTCTCCCAGGACGGCCTGATTTTATCGAAGCTGCCCCGCCAGGTCCCGAAGTCGAAATAATTGCACGACGTCTCGGACTCGACGACGGAAATGCCCGCCTCGCCGTCCGGCTGTCCCGGCTGAATTTCGAAAACGTCACCGTCGAAATTGGACCACTTGAACGGAATCAGCTCGCCGACGCCCGGCGTCGAAATGACGATATTATCGGAAGACGTCCAATCGCACAGGTCCCGGCCCTGGTTCTCCGGATTGTCCGTGAAGGCCATCAAGTCCTGCCCGGAGGCCGGCTCGAGAATCTCAGGCCCGGACCCGCCGGCGCCGGACGGACCGGAAGCCCCGCACCCAGCGAGCGCCGACAAGATAACGACACAGGACAGCAAAATCATCAGTTTCTTTCTCATGTGAAAACAAAGTCCTTTCGTATTATAATTTCTAAAATCACAGCTTGAACGCGGCCCGCAGGGCCCGGGAGAAGAACTCGCCCCGGTCCGGAATCATGACCTCATACAACTGCCCGGACTTCACATTCCAGAGACGGCCGCACTCGATGTCCATGCAGTACAGATACATCGCCAGCTGCAGGAAATGCACGTGCTGGAGCTCGCTCACGAACTTCAGCTCCCAAATCATGCTGTCGAAGACCGCATCACATGCGCCCTGAATCACGTAATTCCGGCCCATATACCGGCCGTCCAAACCGCACGGCAGCTGCACCATCGCGTCGGCCGGCAGCTTGGACGACAGCCTGCCCGCGATGCGCTGCCATGTGTCATCGTCGACCAGCTCGCCGCTGACCTGCGAATAATACCGCTGCTGGCGCGTCTCCAGCATGGTCAGGTACAGGACCTTCGAGTTCATCGGCCAGTTCTTGTAATCTTTCTTCAGATAATTCAGCTCCGGCGTCTGCTGGAACGTTTTTTCAATGACCTCGTCGATGTCATAGTCCCGGAAGTAATTGGCCTCCTGGTAAATACCGACACAGGGCGACAGGTCGATTAAACCATCGGCGACCCGGGTCTGTATGATTTCCCCGGCGGGCTCCAGTTCCCGGACATGCAACGATTTATATGCATGCTCCACGTCCTCCTCAAACTTGAAATCGAACATGGACGAGATATTGAAACGCTCGCTCAGGACCTGACTGTAATAACCGCGCCGTAAAGCCGCTTCTGTCAATAACGGCGACTCGCTGTTCTTGACGAACACGATTTTGCGCTTCCCGCGGGACGCCGCCACACAGAAGATATTCCGGATGATTTCCGGGCTGGAGCTCGCCTTTTCCAGCCTCAGTTCCCAATAACGATAATTGAAGTCAAACACGAAGCAGACGTCCCGCTCCATGCCCTTGCACCCGTCATACGTCGTGAAAATCGCGCAGGACGCGTCCGGCTCCGTGGCGCCGCCGTCACTGTCCGAAATCTTCGACCATACCGTATGCTTGTTGAACTTCTCGGGCCATCGTTTTTCCAACAAATTCTGCATGTCCGCCCGCCGGCCGGCGTTCGAGCCCAGGATTAGCAAATCATGCGGCTCGTACGAGCCCGCCAGCTCCACCGCGTCCTGGAAGTCCATCGCCTCGACGATGCAGTCGTCGTTCACCCCGACGATGTTCTTGTTCCAGACACGGCCCAGGGACGCGGCCAGCTTCTCGGAAATCCGGAAGCACTTCGTGAACTCCATCGGAATGTAATTCCCGTCCATAAGTTTAATAATGAACTCCTGCGCGTGCAGCTTCGTCCGGTCGTATATCTTCTGGCACATGTCACCGACCGCGATGACCTGAATGCCCGGGTTCGCGGCCTTGATATGCAGCAGCACCTTGGATATCTCGGTGTCCAGGTCCTGATACTCGTCAATCAGGAGCACGTCGTACGGGTTCACCGGCGGAGCATGCTCGATGTAAGTCTTCAGGATATCCGACACGCCGGACTTCACCCCGATGCGGCACAGGCCCATGTAACAGAACCCGTGGTAATTCATCACGGTGACGCCCTTGCAGGAATGAATCTTCGCCTTGGCATCCAATTTTAATAATTTATTATAAGTAAGGTACAATACTTTCTTCGTCCCCGCGAACGCCTCGCAGAGCCGCTGGATTGCCGTCGTCTTCCCGGACCCGATACACGCTTCGACCAGGATATTATACTTCCCCGGGTCCATCGCAAGCCGCATAAACTCCTGCTGTTCGTCGGACAGCGGGAACCGGGGCTTGGCCGGCCGAGGCGTCGGACGGGCAGCCTTGGCATTGATATCGTAGCCCACGGGGACCGCCTGCACAGCCAGCAGGTTCCGCCGGAGCAATGCAGCCATGTCGCTTGCCTCGGAAACGTCCAGACTAATCGCCGGCGGCAATGTCGTGGACTTCTTTGCCGTGACGCGCTTCTTACGGGACGCGGCCGGCTTCGTTTTCTTGACAGCCAAAGAAAAACCTCCGTATCTTACGACGGCACGGATTCCATGCCGCCGGTCTTCAAACACAATTATAGCACTCCGTCAGGAAAAAATCAACAGATACGAGAGAATTTACACATGAAATCCGAGCCCCTGATGGCGACGCCGCCGCGCAGGTGCCGGACAGACCATCCCAAAAAACCAAAGGACCGTTTCAGACATAACCGGAAAAACAGTTGATATTTCAGGGAATCCCTGATATAATGAATGTCGACGGCACGGGCTGCGTCAGCATGAAGTCCCGTGCGAAAATCACGGAAAGGTCTGATATCACACATGCAAATCCATCTGAACCGCATCGACGGCCTGGACGACGCCATCTGCACGCTTTTCCTGTCCAAGCGCCACCTGACCCGCGAGAAAGAACTGGAAATCCGAAGGCAGGTCGCGGAGCACGTACGCCCGTTCTCCGAAGGCGACGCCCCCATCGGCGCGTTCATGCCCGAAATGGGCGAGACCCTCGACAAATGGATTGACAATCTATTGAAATACGGCCGCCAGCACATGACCATGCTCCGGTTCATCGACCTGAGCTTCAGCGTGTATGGCCTGCACCGCGGCGGACAAGACGACGTCGACGCGCATAATTACCGGTTCAACAACCGCATTATCCGGGCCAGCACCCGCCTCGGGACGTTCCAGTCCGGCGAGATGTCCGAATGGTACCAGGGCAAGATTCTGCCGACCGACGTCGCCCTGGCGGCCCTCGGAATCGAGCTCCCCGACGAGCTGGAACACGACGGCAAAATCTACGTCCGAGCCTGCAACGGCTATATCGAGAAAGGCCATGAGAACGACAATGACTACAAACGCGGCCTATACATGCTGTCGATTCCCAGCGACTTCCTGTTCAAGATTCAGCTGACCGAGTACGCCCACGTCTGGAAGCTGCGCAACAAATGGGGGACGGCCAATCCCGAGGTCAAGATTGCCATCGAGTCCGGCACGGACCAGCTCGAAGCAGCCAGCAACGGCCGCTTCGACCGCGAGCTGTTAAAAGCGATTCCGAATTAAATATGCTCACGTTCGACGAAGTCGCGGGACTCCTGGACAACATCATAGACGGCATGCCGGAAATCCTGTTCAGGAATTTAACGGGCGTGTATCTCGTCCCGGAGCTGAAATACAGCGACAAAATCCCAGACGGCGAGCATATCATCCTGGGTGAGTACATCAAGTCCCAAATCGGGAATCAAGTGCATGTGTATTACGGCTCCGTCATGGAAAAATGGCTGGACGCGGACGTAATCACCGTGAAAGCCGGCCTCGAGCACATCGTCCGGCATGAGCTGCGCCATCACTGGGAAGGAATGGCCGGCTGCGACGACCTCGAACGGCTCGACGCGGAGTATATAAGACAGAAACTGCAAAAACAAGGCATATAAACATATGGGGCCGTATCATCCGATACGGCCCCTGCCCGTAAATCGACGAGAAAGGAGACTCAACCATGCGCAGATTCAAATTCCCTGACATCGAACCCAAGAACTATTCATTACAGCTGTTCATCACCGGCGCGTTCATGTTCCAGGGCGTGTTCCACTCAGCGAACCTGTGGTCCCGAAAGCTCCTGTACAGCATGCCGACGTTCGTCGCCTATCAAATCAGCTACGTCATGATGCCGGTGATTCTGACGCTGTCCCTGATACGGGTCATGCGCAGGAAAAAGACCGCGTTCGAGACCTTCGCCGTCAACGCCATTCAGTACCTGGCCCTGAACATCATCATCTGCATGCTGTATCTGTTCAAAGACCACGGTTACGCTGCCATCGAGCTGGCCAGCGTGCTGACGGGCCACTCGCTCGGACTGATAATCTCGCTGATACTGATAACCGTTGCGAGCAGATACAGCACCCCGAAGAAATGGAGATGACCTTGACATGCCGAGCCAAGGCAACGCCCGGACCATGAACTTCATGGTCCTGTGCGAAAATGATAATACAAAAGCCATGGTCGCGTACCTGACCGAGATGGGCGCCACCTGCCTGATTTGCTCGAAAGACGGCGTACTGTACGGAGAATACGCCATGATGTTTCAGGAACCCGCCCGCGGCAAGCCCTTCCCGGACAACCTGACCACGGAAATCGCCCAGGAGTTAAAGACCCAGACGGCCCTCGAGGCCGTTTTGGAAAAGACCGGCATGCCCTACGCGATACTCGACGACATCACCGCCGACCCTGAGATAAAGCCCTGGCACATGGCCGACGCCCTCACGAAGTCGGTATTATTGCAGGACGTCTATACCGTCGAGAATCTCAGGAAAAGACTGCTGCAATCGCCTGAAGACCTGGAACTGACCATTGCGCTGAACCATGTGCTGGACTTCGCCAGGAAGGCCCTCAGCGAAAAAGGAGAATAACAATGCCCGAGTTCAACTACGAGATAAAGGCCTACTCCCCGTCCCCTGCCAAGCTCCTGAATTATATCCGAATCACGGCGCCTGACGGATACGAAATCACGAACGAGGCCGCGTCCGCCATGCTGCTCCGGTGCCGGCCCGAGCTGCACCAGAAGCGCGCCATGCACTGGCCCGTGAAAATCCAGGTCCGCGAAATCGAGCCGGAAGAAAACCCAGTGCAATACCACGGATATGTCCAGCACTCCCGTGACGTGATTTTACATGTCCCTGCCGACGCCTGGCGAGCCATCGCCGTATACGAGAAGACCCGGATTCTGACCGTACTGGTCAGCCCCGGCGTCGAGCGTGATGACCTGCATGAATATCTGGACGAGACGTTGAAGGCATACGCCGCCCAGTATAATATCCAGACGACGTCCAAGATTGACATCCTGGTCCGCCTGAGCCAGACCGCCCGAGCCGCCTACGGCATCGAAATCCCCGCGCCGGCCGCGGAATTATATTGAAAGGCCAAACTTAAATGAAAATCATCAGCTACGAAGCGAACGACGAGACCGTCATCGTGAAAATCACGCGGGACGAAGCCGAACATATCCAAGCAATACTCCGGCGCCTGCCTGACGGCGTACGCCTCAAGAATCCAACCGTCTACCAGCTGAACAATGTCCAGAAAGCCCTGACCGAAATCCAGCCCTACCCCGGCAAGAAATACGGAACGGTTCAGACGGGCGTAACGACAGCGAAGAACATGCTTCTCATGGAAGCGATGAACGCCAAAATCAGCCTGACACCGATGGCCTGGGACGCGCTCATACGGGAATGAAAAAGGCGGCGATTCTTTCGAATCGGACATAAAAAGACGGTGATTCATAAGAATCGGGCATAAAAAGACGGTGATTCTGACGAATCACCGTCTTTTGAATATCAGGAACCGTAACCCATGCCCAAGTCGGCCTGGCTCGCGCCGGTATCGATGCCGGCCATGGCCCGGTCAATCTCGCGCATGCTGCGGCCGCCCTTGACGGCCTTGGCGCCATGCCGGTTCTTCAAAGCATCACGGTTCTCGCCCATATCCTGGGCCTTCCCGTCCCGGACCTGGCCTTTCATCGCAGCATCGATGTCGGCGCTGGCGTCAAACCGGAACCGGCCCGCCGACAAATCCCTCAACGCCATGGTTCACGTCACCTCCATCTCATACCCGGCGGACACGCCGGACCCGCTTTCGATTTCCTCCAGCACGGACTGGAACCGCCGGTCGCTTGCCAGCCGCCCGGCGGCATGCATGGAAAGCAAAGCCGCATGGTCAATCTCACCGCCGGAATGATTCAAATCATGCTGCGCCAGTCCCGCCCCGCGGCCTGAGATAACCACGGGAACGGGCTGGACGAGCTTGAACCCGGAAGTCCCAGACCGGGGCTTGTCATGGCCCAATCGGAACGGCCTCACGCATGGGTTCAATGTCACAGGTATCATGCCAGGACCCCCTTTCAGGCTGACGCCGGGCTGATGTCATGCCCGCACCCGGGGCACGCCGACGGCTTATGGCCTTTGATAATGTCGATATGCAAATTACATACCGGGCATTTGTACGACCGGAGCGTCGGCTCGAATCGGATATCCAGATTATCCGACGGCCGCTCCCGGCGAACGCCACACATCGGACAGCAAATCGGCTTACGGCCGGAATCGATACGGAACTCGGCGTCGCAGTTCGAACAGGTCCAGAACTCACGGCGCGTATAAATGGGCATGGACAGCTCAGGCTTGGCCGGTTTGGCCTGCGCAGCGCCACCCCGCGCAACACGGAACATACAGCTATCCTCACTTTCTTTAATAGAATCAAACAAAAAACCGCGCAAAAATCAGCAGTATTTATCTAATCTGATTATACCACGAATCGGAATGACAATCAATGCCGGCGAATTTTCCACGTTTCGCCAAATCTATTGATTTATCAGCAGATTCGTGATATAGTAATCACAACCCCAAAAAAATATTTTATCAAAAAGGAGTCAGACCAAGAAATGACAACCAAGAAACTGCTTTCCCTCCTGCTTACGTTTCTCATGCTCCTGAGCCTCGCCGCATGCGGCGGAACCGGCCAGGACGACGGAAAGACCAAGGCGCCCAGGACCGACGACACCATGAACCAGGCCCAGGCATCTGACGTTCAGAAGCAGGACCCCGCCAAGGCCGGCGGCAGCGACGACGCCCTGTCCCGTGCGTACTTCACGCTGGAGAACCCCCAGATTGACGAGACGATTTCCCCCACGTATTATATCTATGACCTGGACATCCCCGGCAACGGCAACGACTTCATCAATCTGTACCAAACGCCCCTCCGGACGGACTATGACATGGAGAACGCCCGGGAAGAATTCGAAGCCGACATGACGGCCTTCGCCCAGCCCATTATCGACAAGTTCAAGACGACCGAGATGTTCGCCAACACGGAACTGAACCTGTTCTGGACGGCCCTCGACGAGTCCGACGGCACCGTCGACCCCGAGACGAAGAGCGACACCAGCGCCATGATTTGGGGCCAGGACGAGGACATCAAGAACGAGATTAATATCTCTGTATACGTCAACGAGCCCTATAAATTCATTTCGTACGGCCACGTGGAGCCCGTCAACGACATCGCGTCCGTCAAAGACCTAGACCTGACCGAGGTCGCCCAGGCGATTCAGACTTTTGCGGGCCTCCGGGTCGGCGCACAGGACTTCATGAACGCCATCGACGAGATTATCGCGATGCACGAGGCCAATCCCGAATCCGAGATGTACATGGTCGACATGCAGGACCAGGCCGCTTATAACTCGATTCAGACGGCCGTGATTCCCCATGACGGCGTATACACGGTCGCGATTGCCTGCGGCCGCTACGTCTTCGACTGAGACACAGAAATAACATAACACAATAAAACGCCAAAGCCCCGCATGGGATTCAATCAAATCCCGTGCGGGGCTTTCCGCATGCCTTGAACGGCATGACAACACATGAAAGGACTGAAATCAACGCAGAAGAAACTGACCCTCGACCCCGAAAAGAAGCAGGTCCTGAATACCGCACTGCAGACCATGGCCGCCCGGCTGGACCCCGAGATGCGCAGAATCTACGAAGACACCATGAAACAGGTCCGGCTGTCCGGCGACAGGATTTACCTGACCGAGGCGCAGGTCAGCATCTGCAAGGCATCGTTAGCAACCCGGACCGAGACGGACCATACCGCGCGGGACATACTGCGCCAGCTGACCATGACCCGGAAGGACTATACGACCATGAACGCCTAAAAACGACAGAAAGAGAGACCGAAATCATGTATATCATCACGCAGGACACGAAAATCGACGGCATATTCAGGGGATACGCCGGCGAAAAAGAATTCGACAACCAAAGACTGCTCCCGACTGGAATCAAAATCCTGTACCGGGACGACCTGCCCGCAGCCATCAGGAACTTCGGCAAGTTAATCGCCGGCCAGCTGCCGGCCGTCGAAGCCACATACGCGGCCGAAGGCATGAAGAGCCCCGTCAAGCTCACGCCGGCCGAATATATCCAAGAAACGGAACGGCTGGCCGGCATCGCCGAGACATGCCTCCAGGAAGGCTTCGACTGGCCGTCCGTGCTGCCCCTGACCAAGGCCGGCAAGCTGCCCAAGGAACGGAAAATCCCCGTGGCGATATCCGAATGCGTCTCCATCGACGCGAACAAATCCACGATTGGCTATTTCAGCGGCGACCGGCTCCAGCTCATGCTGGAACCCGTCTGGGAGGACGGCTGGCCTGTCGTGAACGTCGCGGCACTCGTGCTGACCGACGGCCCGATTTCGTCCAAGACTCCCCCGATTTTCAACAGGGAGAATAACATGGCCAGGCCCGTCACGGTCCGGTCGAAGTATCTCAAAGATAAAGATGTCCTGCCCGGGTCCGTGTATCTGTCCGGCAAGACCGAGTTCCTGTTCCTCGGCCGCATCACCCATCCCGACGACAACCGGGCCGTCGACCAGATGACCGGCCGGCATTACTCCGATGCGACGTACATGTACGTCCGGTTCACGAAGGACGTGAAGACCGCAGTGAAAGACTGCAAGACCCAGGTCGAGCTGTACCTGGCCGTCAACGCCCTGGCCGATTCCAAAGGTAAATACATGTACGAACTATGCAATATCACGAAATCCCCCAAGAAGTTCACCGAGCTTGTCACGACCGTCACCCCGCCCACGGCCCTCTCCGCGGACGGACAGTATGAGTTCTTTTCCAGGGAGAAGGGCGGCGTGCCCAGACGCACGTGGTTCCTGGCATATGACGACCCCCATGTAAACGACGGCCGCTACTTCGCATGACTTAAAAAATTCCGCACAGGATGGCCCCGAGCCATCCCGTGCGGAATTTTTTTTTGCAAGAACCACAAGCAAAAATCATGCCAAGAGATACTCCGAGACCAGAGCTTGCATCCGAACCGAAGAATAACACGAGGAAATCTTAACTGCATCGAACGAATTATGCCGGTCCATGGAAACGGCATCAAAATCCAAATATCGAACCGAATCCATGACCCTGCCATGCACGCGTCTTAACAATCCCATGACGGCAGCATCAGAAATCAATCTCTGATATGACTGACTGTCATAGCATTCCAATGCGTCCAGATACTCACATATCATACACGCCCAGAAGTAATAATTCGCGATGTAATCCAGCCTGAACTCGCTATCAAAATATTTAATGCTGTTCGAAATCGCATGGAATCTCACGTCAATGGCACTGGCACAGAACTCCTCAATCATACCGTAAAATCCGAACGCACCGACCACCCCGCCATGAGATAAATACGCGTCGGCGTATTCCGTGCCATGAAGTCCTGTGACATAGGGCATGATGTGGACCCCCGGCAGGCGCATGAACGGCAACTCGACAAACTCACCAGTCGAAATGTCATACGGGTTTATCTCCCAGGCGTTCAGGTCCCACGCCACGGACCAGTCCTGGCAGCTCCTGGACCGCCCCCGATAGGAATTCGACCGGACGGCGCTGCACTCGTGCGCCAATTCATGAAGCACGTTCGGAACCCGCGTCGAATCCAGATTGTTCTCCCGCAGCATTTTGAGCCAATAACCACCGCCGTCAGGGCATGATTGATACAGCCCCAGAAACTCCGGATAAAATTCCGTGAGCATGTCCAGAAAATCCTGCTCCCGAACAATCGGCGTTCGCTCGAAGATATAATTATTACAGTCCAGGACCCAGTCCAGAAATATATCTAATTCCTGCCTACGCATGCGCCGACCCGAACTGGAACTCAATTTCATGAACTCGTCCCGGGACAGAAACCGCGAATCCTCCGCCGGATAGAATATCTCGCCGTCCCGCATGAACAGGTATTTCCCGTAGCCCGAGAACGCCTCCAGGAAATCCCGGACCGTAACCGATTTAATACCCACGAACCGGGACATGTCCTCGGACCAGTCATGGTCCGTATCGGTCAACACGGCAAGGCGCCGGACCATCTCGGGTCCAGAGATATATAACTTGTCCCTCGCGACGGAAGAGACACCCGAAGCCAGGATGCTGCACCGCGGCATATCAGGGCTGGAGTCAAACAACCCTATCGCGGCCTCCCCGGGCATCGTAATCAGGCACAGCGTCAAAATCATAACCATGACCCGCCGTACCAGGAACCCAAATCTCGAACTCATACCCGGTCACCCCACGAATACCCCGAAGTAGAACCCGACATAGACCAGAATCACGATGAATATCGCAATTACAATAAGCCGCAGGCTGGCCCTGACGAAGCGCAGGAACAATAACACGGCCAGTACCGCAAGGAAAAGATACAGAAATTCCAAAAAACTCGCCTCCCTGAAATAAGACAGCGGCCGGAGAGAAACCCTCCCCGGCCGCCGCTGAATCACGATTACGGAGTCTCGATTCCGAGCCCTTCCGACTCGCTCTGGTCAATGCCGGCGTACGCGGCATCCAGGTCCTTGGTGCTGCGGCCGCTGCCGACGACGGCCTGCCCTACGGACGCCGCCACGGGAGCCGGGACCGTGCCCTGCGCCTGAGCCTGCTGAACGGGCTGCGCCTGGCCCATGCTCAGGACAATCGCGTCGACCTTGGCAACCATCTCGTCGCCCTGAAGGGCCATATCGGGAGACACGTTACGGTCACGACCGAGGATGATATTCCGCGCGGTCGAGAAGAACTGGGACAGGCTCTTGTTGGGCTTCTTGAACTCGACCTTCGGCATGAAATCGGACAGGCTCTTACCGAGGGCGACGCCCCGGCGCATACCTTCCTGAACGCCGGAAACAGCCGTATCACGGGCCTCCAAGGCCTTGCCCTTTACGGCGTCGACACGCTCCGTGACGCCAGCCTTGACCGCATCGACCCGGTTCGCCGCGCTGACCCGGAGGGCGTCGGCACGTTCCGTGACACCGGTCTTGATATCGACGGCCTTATCGTGCACGAAGCCCGCCAGCTTCTTCGGCGCGGCCTTGACAGCACGCACGCCGTCCTGGACCTTGTCGCTGGCATACAGCGCCGCGCCCGCGACGCCGTATCCGATGTTCTTCACGGAGGACTTCGCGTAATCGAACGCCATGCGGGCATGGGACATCGCATCGCAGGCCCACCGCTTGAAGAAGCCCTTCGTGTAAATCTTGCCGCCCTCGGCCTCCGCGATGGGCTCTTTGCCGGCAGCTTTCGCTTCGCGCTCTTCTTTCAGGGTCTGCTTCGTATTGCTCAGGAAGGTCTTAAACCGGGTGAGCATGCTGGGTCCCCGCAGACGGCCGGCTTTCAGGTCATCCAAAATAGCCTTCTGACCGGCCTCATAACCCTTGTTATAACCGAAGCCTTCGCCGGCATCGAAACCGGCATCAAACGCCGCATCAGTAGCCATATCCGCACGCTCGGACTCCCGCTGCGACAGATTCTCATACTCACCGGTCATACCGGCAATCTCCGCCTCATGCTTAGCCCGCTCAGCAGCCATCTCAGCCGCATGCTGTGTACGCGTATCTGCCAATTCCTGCCGCAAGGCCTGAAGCTCGGCCATGATATCCGCGCCAGGTGCCGGCTGCGGAACCGGCGGCTGGGTCAGCTGCGACTCAAAGTCATAGGACATGGTCGTCCGGGACTGAAAATAGCTCAGCGGCGCACCCGTCCAGGAGCACACCAGCCGGTCAAACCATTCTTCCCGCGTATGCTCCACATCGGGCTGCGCGTCAGGTCCCATAAGACCCAGACCGCACAGCGCCATATGGCCCATCTGCTGACGGGCCTCCAGAGCCGCCTGCGCGACGTCGGGGTTGTTCATGTCGATGCTGTGCCAGTTCGAGAAATAGAACTCATACGGCATGCCGCCCTGCTGGGCTTCCTGCTGCATGTCCTGCTGCATATCTGCCATAAGTAATGTCCGCCTTTCAGCTTATTTCGCGCAAAACTCTAGCGCGATTGGTTAATCCTATTATAACATGGATTACAAAATATTGCAATAAAATCAAGGACGCGGACACATGCCCACGTCCTTGATTTTTTCAGAGATATCAGGCCTTCGCCTCAGAAATCTTCTTCCGGGTGATGACCAGACAGGCCAAGCAGATAAACGCAGTACCCGCGATGAGATAATTATCCGTCCCAAGGCCGCCCGCCCGGGGCAGCTCCGGCATGGACTCAACAGGGGCGTTCACGAACTCGACGACCTGCAAATCCCGGTCCAGGATGCCAATATTATTCTCAGCCGACACCTGGCCGTAGCCCTGGCTCTCGGCCGTCAACGCCAGCTCCTGAATCTCGAACGAGATATAGTCCGGGATGTTCTTCGCATATAAGATGCAGTTCCCGGGAATCAGCAGCGCCGGGTTCATGCCGTGCGACAAATAGCCGGTCGCCACGGGCGAGTCAGTGCCCGGCTCGGTCCCAATAGGATAAATCTCATAGTAATACTGGTTCTGGATGACATTTCCGGATTCGTCCCGCAATTTGATATCGAACGCGAAGTTCGCATTGCACGGAATCACGTTCATGTTCTCGTCCACGACGGACTTCGAGATACGAAGCTCACCGTATTGCGTGTAATGGTTCGTGATTTCCATCTCCGTAACGCCAAGGCCGATGACGGCATTCACGACGGACTGCTCGACGTCCAGGTTCCAGTATTTCTTGGAATCCAGCTCCTCAGAAAGCCGCACGTGCGTGCCGAACGGGATTTTCTTGACGGTCACGGTCGAATCCTGCTTTACGTAGACCACGTCGCCGGACTGAATCGACCCGACGGACCCGTCAAACCCGACGTACTCGAAACTGCCGGACACGGCCTTGCCCTTGTCGTCCGTCAGGTCAATTTTAATGCCGAACGTCTCGTCGGTCGTGTCGATACCCGACACGCGCTTCGTGACGGCCAGGTCGCCCGTGAGTTTCGAATCCGGCGGAACCTCAGTCGAAACGCGCAGCGGATTCGGCAGATGCATCTGCATCCAGCAGGAAGAACCGGACGCGCCGCGTTCAATGTAATACACGGTCAGCGTATGCTCGCCGTTGGAACTCTCATCGGCCGGCAGGTAATCCCGCAGGTTCACGTACTGACCGGCGGAGTAATGCACGCCGCCCACGTCACAAATCAACTGCCCGTCCAGGAACACCCACATGTCATCGTCGCCGAAGAACTGATACGACATGGGCGCCACATAGTCCTCAATCAGATTGAAACTGACCTGGAAATACATGCCGAAATACGAATTGTGGTTCGTCAAGTCGTCGGACGTCGGCCACCACATGTTAGTATGATTCACGACGGTCTCCTTGACACCGAACATCGGGTCATGACCCGCCGTGCCATAAGACGGCACCGTGTCCATGGGCCAGAAATTGTTCGCCAACACGCTGCTGTACGAACCGAATTCCTGCAGACTCTTGCCCGCCGGCAACGACGGACTATCACTGTCATATCCCCGGACAGTATCCAACGTATACACGTTGCCCTTCCGCTCGAAGACAAGCTCGGAATTCGCATAGACCGTCTTACCGGTCGCGTCGCCGTCATTAAACAGATTCTGATGGTCCACGTCGCTGGCCCAGATTAAATTGCCGTCAGAATCCAAACCGGTCACGATACCGAACGCACAGTACTTGAAGCACTCGGACTTGACTTCCTTCCAATTGCCCTCGCGGTTCGCCTGATTCATCGGACGACCGTTATGCTTATCCGCCATCCAGCTCACGTCCATGTTCGCGTTTCCGAAGGCGAACTTCCCGAGGCCGTTGTTCTTATAGTTCCCGAAACTGTTGATGCCCGCGGCGGCAGTATTGTACTTGTCATGGACAATACCGGTATGCTCGTTCTGGTACGTACCAATTGGCGTACCATTCGAGATATCGTAGTCATAGAAAATCGTATGCATACCGCGCTCGCTCATAACAGGCTCCGCCACGAAACGAATGGCCTGATTGCTTCGAAGTAAAATCGCGTTCGGATTGCCCGCGGCGACGGCCTCGTCAGCCGTCAGGAACAAATCGTCCGTGTACGCATGAACGTCGAAGTCGGCCTTGCTGACGCTGGTCAAGCTGACGTCCGGCTTGGAGACCCAGATTTCCGTGACGTCATACACGCCGTCATCGGCCACGAACCGGTTCATGCTGGACAATTTTTTTCCGACCAAGGCCGAAATCTCCAGGGAATCTCCCTGCACGGCATTTTCGTTCACGACTTCGGCATTGACTTCCTGCGCGTCGCCGAACAGCTTGCTCCGGTAAATCGGCGACATGGTCGTATGGGCCCGGACCCGCAGCCTGGAATCAGCCGTCAGCACGCTGCCGTCCGGGTTCGCCAGGTACACGTTCCGAGTCGGCCACACGCCCGCGTACTGCCCCGGACTCACCTGGGACTCCTGCGGAAGGTACGCCGAACCGTTGAACTTCATGCCGGAACCGCCGCCCGTGTCCGCACTGGTGTCAATCGTCGGCAGCTGATAGCTGTTGACGTCGGTCCGGACGTTGTCCGCGATTTCGACGTAAGCGTAATACTGCAACGCAACGCCCGAGATGCCAACGCCGGCCTCGCCGGTCTCATGCGCCAACGTGCCGTACATGATGCAGTTCCTGGACGAGTCATACCAGGTCTTGAAACCGGAGTCGACCGGTACGAAGCACTTGGCTTTGTCGGACAGGTCCACGCCCTCGGCCGCCGTGCAGACAATTACGGCGTCATTGTCCGTGATTTCATAAGACAAGCCGACAAGAATGTTCGACGCCAGGTTCAAGTCCGCGCCTGCGAAGAAGTACGACTCATGCTGCAGCCGGGACACAGGCGTATTGAAGTCCAACAGACCTGAAATCGTGGAAGTCGCGTTCTCCCGCGAGATGCGCATGCTGTCACCGGAGCTGCCCTTGCAGTCCTTCGAAGTGACATCCGACATGAACATCCGCGCGTCGTTGAAATACACGGCCCCACCGAAGCCGGACGAACTGACGCAGTTCTCGAAGTCGCAGTTTCGCAATTCCAAGACCATGGTCGGCGGCAGCGCGTTCATGGACCCGCCCAGCGTCGCGATGGCGCCGCCGTTCTTCGTGGCACGGTTATCACGGAACGTACAGTCCGAAACCACATGCCGGCCAGTGTAACCGACCGTGCCGTCGCCATAGAATCGAATCGCGCCGCCGTCATTCGGCGACTGATTTCCCACGAACTCACAGCCGGAGACATTCGCCACGTTGGTCGCATCGGTGAGATTCCGGAAGACCATGGCCGAATCCATGTTATGATAGAACTTGGAACCCGCGACGCTGCACGGCTCGGTCAGACTCTCAATCACAACCATGCCCGCTGTGATATCCGAATTATTGAACGCAAAAACGGAATCGGAGATTTGAACATCGACGTTCTTCGTGAAAACGACTCCGCCCCGGTTCCCGATGAACTCGGAATTCGAAATATTCAGCGCCGTGTCGCTCACAAGCTCGTCGGAAATCTTAATATTGAGCAACGACCCGGTCGACCGGCAACCGATGATATACGCGCCGGATATGTTCCGGTACGGTCCAACCAGCTTACCGTCTTTCTTCAACGTCGGGGACGTAATCAAATCCGAGAATGCGCAGGCCGCGCCCACGATGCCGCCACCCGTGAACGTCACGTCGTTCGCCTTGATGACGCCGGCCTTCGAGCCCGTAGCGTTCACCGAGAATATCCATCCGCCGGACATTAAAAGCCTGGAATCCGCCGTCGAATCGATAAGAATCAGCTCCCAATCGCCGTCACCCGTCATGACACCGGACCGGAACTCGATATCAGCCTTCACAGTATCCCTGACATGAACGAACGAATCGCTCATGTGCGTGCCCGTTATCCGACCGCACTTGCTCAAATCCAGTTCACGACGCACACCGGTCCCGTCATCAGCAACGTTGTACCAAACCGCGGTCATGGCGTCACCGTCAACCTGAACGGCGCTATTGAACGCCGGCAGCTTCGCAGAAGAAGACGTCAGAATATCAGACGCCATGGACTCCATCACAGAATCCATGATTACGAAACTGGTCGCAGTCCCCTTGACCGAGAAATGCCCCTGCCAGCCCAAGTCCAAGACATGCCCATTCAAATCGAACACGACATCGCCAACCTGAGCGCGAAGACCCGTCGAAGAATTGTAATACACGTCCTTGAGCAGCTTGACCGTGCCGCCATTCGTATGCGTCAACGAGAACATGGCCTTCAAATCGCCGGTCTGCGTAGACCCATCAGCACCGATATACATGGCCTCGGCGTCACCGGGAACAGGAACATCAGGCTCGGTCTCAAATTCGATGAGCCCATGCTCGATTTTCCAACACAGAATACGCTCCACGGATTCCTGAACACGGGACATAGGAATCACACCGGACGCGACCGCGTCCTGCACGGCCTGCAGGTCATTATAATTACCAGTCAGCGCGATGTCCGCACCGGCATTGATTGCAGCCACGGCACCGGAACCGTACTCATCCGTAATGGCCTTCATGTTCAAGTCATCCGTCATAGTAATGCCCTCGAAGCCCATATCCCGAGCAAGCTGATACACGGCCGGATTGCAGGACGCACAATGTTTGTTAGCAGCGTCCAACCATGTAATACTATTATGCGTCACCATGATGGTGTCGCCGCCCGCAGCCATGCCGGCATAGAACGGCACCAGCTCATTATACTGGAACGCATTCTCGTCCAGGTCATTCACGACCCAACCGTTGTGCGTGTTCGCACTCGTGTTCCCGTACCCAGGGAAATGCTTCATGGAAATACCGACGCCGCCGTCATGCAGGCCCCGGATGGAATTGACGGCATACGGAGCCGTCTCGAAGCCATTGTCGCTGAACGAACGCCCGGACACGTATCCGGTCTTCGCCAAGTCCAAAACAGGCCCGTGGTTCATGTTAAAGCCCAGGCCAGTCAGGAACTCACCCTTATCGACCTCGCAGTTGTAAATATTCCGGAAGCCGCCGGCTTCATACATTTCCTTGGAAGACACGAACGGGGAATGACCGTACTGAGGCCAGTTGCTCACCCGGTTGATAAGTCCGCCATCGCTCCTACGTCCGCCTTCCTCATCGACGGAAATCAGCATACCGATGTTATGATTGGCAGCCTTTCCCTTCGCCTGCGCATCATCCAGCAATGCCTTCAACGTAGTCGGATTCCGATTCTGAGTATCGGCATCGAACAGAATCAGACCACCCACATGATACTGCGAAATCAGCTCAGAATAATCGATTCCATAACCGCCCGCGTTACCAGAAAAATGCGGCAGGAGCATCTGGCCCGCCAGCTGCTCGGTCGTCATGCCGGCCATGATTTCACGGGCCTGCGATTTGACCGCGCTGGAATATTTCTTCATGGTATTACCAGAAGGCCGGACCATGAATTTCATGGTCTCAGCGACCTCAGACCCGTCAACGTCCTGTTTATATGAGACCACAGGCGTATCCACAGTCTTATTGTCAGCCGCCATGGTCGCGATGATTTTCACGTTCCAGGCACGGGTGTCCAGAATAGCATTGTCACTGGACCCGGTCATCGTGAATTTCAGGTCATACTCGCCCGCGGCGAAAAATTTAATGACCGGAATCGAACTCAAATCACCGTCCCGGATGACGAACGGCCACGCAGAGAAATCCGGCTCGACCGCGCCATGCGAATCAATTAAATCAACCGAGATATCGCATCTCAGGGACTGCTCCTCCAAAGGCGCGACGATGTCCAGAGCGATTTTCGGCTCGACTGCAAACAACGCACCATCCAATACGTCCGGGTTCGTAGTCTCATCGGGCACGAAGCCCTCAGGGATATATTTCTCCAGATTGGCCAGCATTTCCTGAATCGACTCGAGCTTCAATACGTCCTTGTCCAGGTTCGCGCTCAACTGCTTGACCTGCCAGGCAGCCTTAGCCATAACGATTTGGGTCTCGGCATCAGACATGTCGATGTCCTCGGAATTCACCTGCTGCATGAACGTGTCATAGGCTTCCAGGAACGCATCCAGTTCCTCCGTCTTGTCCCGGAAGTAGCACGTGATTCCGTGTTTATGCTCGTCACGGTTGCAGGTCAGCTCGTCACCGTATCCCGTGATTTCCCGCGTGAAGCAGTTCGAGTTATGCGCATGGGCTTTCAGGTCCAGCTTCCCGCAGATGAAATTCCCGTTACCGTCCCGGCACTCGGACCCATGCGTATGGGTCTCGTACCGATAATGATGACATATATTAGAACCAGAACCGGAATTCGAATCGGAAGTCCCAATATCTTCCTGGATATCACAGGTCAGAGTCCGCTCATGTGTATAGCAATCGGCATCATGGACATGACCCGGAGCCATATCGAAAACCTTGTCACAAACCAGCACCCGGGAATAACAATCCGAATCATGGACGTGCGCCAGGGCCATCAGGTCCTCGGAATCCGAACCGCCGACCATAACATCGCCATCGCCGGGCTCGACGCCACTGGTCACGGCGTCATCGGTCACAGCGTCACCAGTCCCGACGTCACCGGTCTCAGCATCACCGGTCCCGACGTCACCAATCTCAGCGTCACCGGTCCCGGCATCGCCAGTTCCGATATCAGACTCGTCCGTGATATCGCAGGTCAGCTCGGACACGTAACACGCGTCGGCATGCTCATGCGGTGTTTGAATTTCAGACGCGTCCTCGTCACAGATTAAAATCTCACGGGTCTCATAACACGCGTCGCCATGCTCATGCCGGAAATAGTTCTCGTACACGCACTGGATATTTAAATTATTCTCGAAGTCCAGCTCATGCACGGACTCATGAATTTCCGGCAGGCCGCAGATTAAATTCCCATCGGCATCACGGCACGTATCATCATGCTGATGTATCACGAAGTCCGCCATGCCGCAAGTCAAATTACCGCCGGAATCCCAGCAGGAACCGTCATGCACATGGATTAACTGCGCATACGTGCAATTCAGCTCCTCATCACCGTAGATGGCATAACAGGCCTCGCCATGCACGTGCTCCTCCAGGCCGCATATCGGCTCCAACGCGTCCGCGTGCGGAATCAGATTCCACGCCATCACGCACACGAGGAACAGGCTCAGCGCACGGTACATGAAATTGTTCTTGCAGAAAAACTTAAGCATCGTATCTAATCGCTCCTTCCTCAAACTCAGATGCGCGCGACATAATCCGTCCAATCAATCTGATTGATTAGATTGCACTTCACGACCACGCGGCTCTTGCCGCCGTACGTGCACGTGAATAAAATCAGGTCATAAGTATCGGACAAGGCATCCAATTCATCGGGCGCGTACTTGTCCAGGACCCCGACGCCAGCGATGTTATACTCAAACAGGTTCCCGTCCACGTCAGTGAATTTAATCTTATCCCCAGAAGACAAATATTTCAGCTTCCCGAAATGCGAGTTGTAATTATGCGCCCCGATAATCGCATTATGTTGATAGATATTGCCCGTATACAGGCACGGCGCGATTTTCAAGTTCACGTAATCCAGCGTCGAAATCACGGATAATTTTAAGTCCTGACTCGGTATTTCCAAGACGCCGACATAATCATGGCCGTCTTGATTCAAGACCGGCATGTCCATATCCGGATTCAGAATATAATCCGGAATCGAAATCTCGCCGGGATTGGAATTAAACGCCATGTCGAAGTCCGACCGGGACTGCGTCTCGATGCCCAAGTCCGGCATCGCCTGACCAGCCCTGTAATCGTCGTAAAGATTAAAGCAGGTCAGACCCAGCGACAGGAAAATCAGGACGAGCCCCGCAATAATCCAGGAATTGAACTTGTTTCTCATGACTCAGTCCTCCCCGGAGTTCTTACGTCCCGACTTGGCAATCCCGAGAATCAGAAAGCCCAGCCCCGCCACGGTCAATACAGGCACTGGCCACCAAAGCTGCCCAGTCTGCGGGATGAACGGCTTTCCGGGGTCGCTCGGAATCACGGGCGTCACGGGAATCGTCGGTATCGCCGGCGCACCGGGCGTCGGAATCTCAGGAACCTGGACCGGCGGCTCAGGCGGATTCACCGGAGTCTCCGGCACGACAGGAATCTCAGGTTTCTCAGGCGGATTGTAGTAATTCGTCAGAACGTACGTCGCGCCCTGCTTCTGGATATCCAGCTCGAATCTTACCGAGATGTCATGCTCCACGACCGTCCACTCATAATCCGGGCTCAGGTCCGTCCATGTGTATCTCCAGTTGTTCCGGGCATTTAATACCCGGATGTCATAGCTCCGGCCGTCCCGCAGCAACTCGACCTGAATCTCGCCCGGGATATCCTCGTCATCGCACTCCCATATTTTTAAAACTTTGCGGGTAATCGTTTCTTTGCTGGGGCCCGGCCGGTCTATCTTGATAATATTGAACTTCGCCTCCAGCTCCGCGGCGTAGCTCATGTTGCCGTCGGATTTCAGGTGCGGCAGGTATACCAGCATGGGTGTTCCGATGTACTTGAGATTGGATTTAACAAAATCATTGCAAGCGATTAAATACATACCAGTATCCAAATTCTCGAAGTTCAGCTCGCCCCGGGAATCGCTGACGGCCATGCTGTCGCAGGCCATGCCGTCGCGCTTGAAATACGCATACAGGCTCGCCGCGAACGTCGGCGAGTCGAATTTCAGGTTATACTTCTCATAAACGGGGTCCAACGTGAACTGCCCCGTAATTGAATCGTAGCTCCCGAGATTGTATAACTTGAACTCGACGCCGGACAGCGCCTCGCCGTCCACGTGGCAGGCGATATGTACGCTGCCCGTATGCTTTGAATTTAATTCGGCCGCCATCGCCGCCGGCAGCGCCTGGCAGAACAACAGCAAGGCGAGAATCGAAACGAACACGCCCCTGCGGAAAGGCTTTCTCAGAACCACGCAACACACTCTCCTTCTCTCAAATTATTTATTATCATCGGCATCGTCACCGGACGCATCGGACTTTGAGCCCGAGCCGCCGTGGCCGAAAATCATGTATAACAACAGACACGCGACGATGACCACGACCGCCAACAGGACCAATGCCAAAGTATTCGAAACGTCATTTGACTCGGCATCCGCATCCTGCACGGAATCCGGGCTCGCGTTCACGTCCGCCTGAAATTCTTCAGGAATTTCGTCCACGCGCTCACCCGTGACCAGCAATCTATGGGAATTGACCCCATACGGCGTGCATGTTATCAGAGTTATCAAGTCCCTGTCCGAAGAAATCTCCAGCAGGTCCATCTCGTCCGGCAGGACCGTGTTGATGTCCCGGATTTCGTAATAATAAATCTGGTCCAATACGTGCATCGAGAACGCCTGGCCGATTTCGAGCTTTTCCAGATTCGTGAACAGCTTCGCGCTCGGAAGACCCGAATGCCCGGACAGGACCGCGTGCGTGCCGGATTCTCCGATGGGAAAAGACGTCCCGGGCATATGCCCCGCCGCGATTTGCAAGACCGTTTCTTCAACCGTATGATACACCGGCAGCTTCGTGTTGATGCCAGGTATGTCCACGTATCCCATGACGCCGGTCCCGGTGACGTCCAGGATTTGATTGTAAATCTCAAGCTCGTCGTCCGACGGCTGGAAGCGATTTAATTTATTGAACAGACCCAGATTATACTCCCGGGCAGCGTCCAGCATGGCCTGATAATCGACGGGATTTAACTCAGAAATGCTTTTCTCGTACCCCGCGATGATTCTCGCGCCGTGGTTCCGGTTATACAGGTCGGCGACCGTGGGATATAAAAGCAATCCGATGCCGATTAGAATCACGGCGGCGACAAAGAACTTGTAAATAAAATTCAGCGCTCGGCTTTTGCGGGAAGCCGTTTTGTTTGCCTTGGATTTCAAGATTCATGCACCTGCTTAAATTCAAAAACATATCGGGGCCGGCCGGATTTCGAACGTTCCGACCGGCCCCTTAAAAGTTATCTTATTCGGCAGCGCCGTCTTTCTTCTTCTTGGCCAGCACCACAGCACCGGTGCCCATCAGCACCAGCACGAGGCCGCCAGCGTAAATCATGTACGTACCCGTGCCGCCGGTGGTCGGCAGACGGGAGCCGGTGACGTTCATGACGCCGGTGATGGCAGTACCGGTGTCCATCACGGCCTGGAACTCAGCGTCGTCGCCCTGTGTAATCGAAGCGCCGTCACGAACGACGTCGAACTTGACCAGATGCGGGTCATCGGACTCCAGGTCGGCCTCACCGGTCAGCGTAAATTCAATCGGCTCGATTTTCTGGTAGCCATCCGGGGCCGTGGTCTCGGTCAGCTTATAATCGCCGATGTCAAGGCCGGACATCAGGAACGAAGCGCCGCTCGTGCCGTCGACCGCGGACATCTTCTCGGCGATGACAATCCAATTATCACCGGACTTCTTCTCCAGCTTGAACTCGGCGCCAGACAGGGCCTGCTTGTTGGCATCCGTCTTGTCGACGCGCAGCGCGAACGTGAAGGCCGCGACTTTGTCAGACGGAGTCACAGTCATCTCACTGTTCACGTACGGATTGTTGGAAAACTCCAGGTGCGCCGTGTTCGAGTTGCCGGGCGCGCCGGTGATGGCCGTGTCCAGGACCTTGCAGGAATACTGAATCGTCAGCGTGCATGCAGTCGCATCGTCGATGCCGTCGCCGGTGAACATCGGCTTCACGTCGTCGAACACGACTTCCAGCTCGCAGTTCGCGTCGGCCATCGTAGCGCCGGCGGCTTTACTGTTAATCGCGCTGGCCTCGACCAGACGGGCCTGGGAACCAACCATGGCGTAGCACTGGACACTGTCGGCGACCAGCTCCAGGCCGGCGCTGATGTCGTCGTGGATGACGTACTTGTATTTATCATAATTGGCCATGATGCTGGCCTTCGGGGCCGTGACCGTGATTTCGTAGTTCACCAGGTCCTGGGCGGCCACCAGGTCGCTGTCCTGCCGGTTGCCGGTCGCGAACTCGCCGTCGACGATTTTCTTGGTCAGTTGCGGCACGTCTTCTTTGGAAGTGACCGTGATATTGTCTTTGCCCATGGTATCCAGCATGACCAGGGACACGGAATCGCCCTCGGCCGCCGGCGTCCGTTCGGCAATCAGATAATAGCCCTGCGCCACGTTCACGAAGGAGCTGCCCGTAGAGGACTCCGTCGCGGACAGACCAGCGGCGGTAATGGCCTTGTATACTGTGTCAGCGAACGCCCGGGTCTTCTCGGCGTCAAAAGATTCCAATGCCTTAATCAAATCCGCGTCGGATACGTCGCCGGACAGGCCCGCGGCGGATTTAATGGCATCACGCACCGCGCTGCCGAAGGCGTCGTTGAACATGTAGCGATACGCGTAGTGATTGTCCTGGTCCTCGCAGGCGCCAAAATCATGGTCACCGTGGCCGGCCTTCTCGGCGATACTCAGGTCCATGATTTTATAGGCATCGTAGCCGGTTGCTTTGCCGGTGGTATTCATGGTAATCGTCACGTCAGGGTTCAGGTCCGAATCGCCGACGGCCAGCGCCGGCGCGGCAAGGCTTGCTGCGAGGCAGCCCGCCATCGCCAGGGTCGCGAATTTCTTATAGAAGTTCATGATACACTCTCCTGCTTTCGATAGTTTTTCCTGAAAAGATTTTCAGAAATTCGGTAATAAAACTCTATCATAGAAACCGGAAAAACGCAACCAAAATCGCTATATAAAGCCAATAATTTTCATAAAATAGTCAGAATTTCCCTGAAAATGGCACCGAAAAAAAAAACAATCACAAAAATCAGGAGAAAAGCTGAATTGCGAACAAAAAACAGTGAAATAGACACGATAATTAAATTTATTCTATCGAATGAATTAGTATAGCAAAGACTTGCGCCGGGGCCGAAAAACGCGGGCGAACCGGGAAATATAATTTATTCAAAGATAGTCTTATAATATTTCTTAAGATAGTCTTGCGATAATTTTTCATGAAAATATTTCATGAAAACAATACATGCGCATGCAGTCCCATGCAGAAATCATTCCAGAAAATTAGAAATCGCCATGCTATGCCGTGCAGAAATAATATATGCTCTTTTAAGGCATATTTATATCATATGCTTTAAAAGAGCATATGAGTAATACATTAGAATGAAGTCCTATGCGATATTTATCTCAGAAAAAATCCAGGAGGTTCTTAAAAAATCCCTATAAAAAATCAGGATTTCATGCATTGCCATGAAGTCCTGAATGAAGTAAAGAATCTTTGATTGCAGAGAATACATCGAAGTTTTGAAGAAGTTCTGAAGAAATCTAAGAAGGGTTTGTCCTGGCGGACGGCCTTTCCGCTGCGCTCGGCATAGACCCCAATTAACTCTGAAATATGTTTAGAAATTCTGAAAGAGGCCGGCGCGGCGGCGGATTGAATGGCCCTAGCGGGCGGCACCCCGCTGCGCTCGGCCATAATTCAATCAACTCTGAAATATATTTATGAATTCTGAAAGAGGTCCGCGCGAGGATTGATTAAATCGCCCTGGCAGGCGACCACTCCGCTGCGCTCGGCATATACCCCAATTAACTTTGAAATATATTTATGAATCAGAAGTTCCTAAAACAGAAAATCCAAATCATCAACCGAACGTGACGATTCAATATCATCCGACATACGATTGACATTCCGCATTGACAATTCCCGAGAATCAACCGATGGGACTGAATAAACCGCATCACGAAATCTACCGCCCTTTTCCTTCGCTATCCGAACTTTTATATCGGTAGGCGGTTCATCAAAATCGACCCCGAAACACGCCTTCGGAAAAAATGAGCTCAAATGCAACGTCGGAAATTTATAAATATCCTCCGGATACAAATACAAATGCATGCATGCCAACATCGCATCGACCTGTTCGCCCTTACGTGCAGCCATATAACTATTCAGAACCGGAGTCCAATCATACTTAGAACCTTCGTGCGCAATAGCTATTGCAAATTCATCCTTACTTTCACGCATGGCAGCAAGCTCGTCATCAAACTTTCCGGATTGAGAATAACTCTTACGAAACGTACATGAACTATCGAAAACAGAATCGAACTCATCATACACATCATCCACGTTCGCAATAGGCGCCTCACGCAGACCCTCCATAGCCGCAAAAACATCCGAAAAAAGTAATTTAGATGAATAAGTAGACGTCAAAAGCCGCTCAACATCCGACTTTGATAACCGTTCTGACAAATAATCATCGACCGACTCCAAACCAAACACATTCGCATCCGCCTCACATGAAAAGAAGCATGGTTAAACTTATAAAAATCCAAATTGTTCAACGCAGCAATACGCGATATGGCCCGACCCTTAACATCGGACGAAGAATCAGACTGATACGCATCCATCTGAATGATATGCTGACATTCATGATACATCACAGCCAACGCTGCAACAAAAGCCTGGTCAGAAACCATAGCATTACGACCAGAACCACAAAACCGACCAGACCTACCAATCAAAATACTCGGCTTGGTCCGAACTAAATCATTGACATGACCTCGCCCAATCGGAAGGTCGTCACTAAACCTCAATCGAATTTTTCCATCAATAGGAAACTCAAACTCTGAAAATGCACGTTTAACACTACGATGAAATGCCCGGTCAGACAAGCCCAACGAAAACGTAAAACTCACCAAATCACCCCTGAACTGTATGAAAAAAACTCTTCTGGCAATTCCATCCTCTCACATTCTTCAATCTCCGCGTCGAGCTTTGCCAACTCCTCAGCCGACATTTCTTCCAAAGGCTTTACTTTCTTACGTTGCAATCGCCTCAGGTCCCGAGCAGCCTGCCGTTCAGCACGAATCTGCTTAGACCGCGCCCTACGCACTTCCTTAGATGGAACCGCATCTGCCGTCAGCATATGATGTGAAGAAAAATCATCAAACGGTAACATGATAATACACCCCCTTGATAAAACATTATACCACAACCTCACAAAAAAGCCAAGACATCATGTTCATGACGTCTTGGCTCAAAAAAATTACCGCTCAAAAATCTGAATTTCCTCAAAATTAACTTTCTGCTTGATACCCCGACGGCGGGCCATATGAGAAATCCGATTCTTATTGACGGGAATGGATTTGATAAAACGCCAGCCATGTTTGAGCAAGATTTCATTCATATCGGCCTTGCATTTCTGATTAATCTGATACGCAAAATATTTCGTATTGACGCCAGTGGCGTTTAAAATCACACGCTCCCACCAGTCCAGGAAATCCGGATAGCTTAAATTCTCGGCGCCGGAGTCCGTGTAAAGCTCCGCGTTCCAATAAGGCGGGCAGGTGAACACGGCGTCGTGCATGCCCTGGGTCATGTCGAGCCGGCCGGCATCGCCATGAACCGTGACGGCGTCCTGCAAATCATAATGCTGGATTAAATCAGCATGGGCTTTGATAAGCTCGGCATTGACATCGATGCCCAGGTACTTGATATTCTTCAGGGCGCAGGTCAGCATCCGTTCACCCCATCCCGCACAGGGGTCATAGACGAATTTTGGATTGAACTCGTCCAGGAACTCGACCATACCGGAATTGTCATAAATGCTATACCCGCGGACCATGCCCGAAATACTCAGACCACGAAGAATTTCTTTATTGGATAATTCCAATGGGCCCTTACCCAGATATTTCAGCCGGTTCGCATAGAGTCTGGCCTGGACGGTGCCCCACTTGACGTCATACCGACCCGCCCAAAACTCAAACTCGCGCTTATAAAATTCCAAATGAACCGCGCAGCGCACTGCAGCCGAAATACTACGACCGAAAACCGCCAACTCCATCGGATACACATCATCGTATGTCAAAACCCGGTCAGGAAGCCATGTGTACTCTCGGTCCCAATCCTGCCCATCCGGACAGCCCAGATTGAACCACAAATCAATATCCTGACCTTCGTCACCCCAGAACACGACATAATTCAGATTATTCCGCCGGGCGCACAGCCGTTTCCGCACATCCGACCCGGCCCATGTAGTCTGAAGCCAATCATGCAGAGTCTCATTGACCTCCGCGGAACGGGCAAGAAACTCGACGTCATGCTCCCACGAACCGAACCAGTGATTACAATGCCCCACGAATCCGTTCAGTTCGATAAACAAATCCCTGGATTTCACATAAAAATCGCATCTGAACGGATACCGGTCACACTTATACTGACGAAACACGTCATCTGACCCGAACACTGCCACGAGCTTCTCATACAAAACGTCTTCAGGCGCCGACTTCGAAAACGTGCCATTCACGAGCTTCGTATCCTGCATTTTGTCCACGACGTCAGGACACATCATCGGATGCGGCACTCCATAACGCTCCATGAACGTAACGGTCGCCTTATCTTTTATCTCAGGGTTCTGCATCGGAAAATCGACACCGTACCGCTCCTGCATGGTAAACCGAATCTTCTCACGAACCACGAAACTGGAAAACGGAGATTCTACACCAAAATGTTCCAAGCACGTTTGTCGCGCCTTAGCCCGAATCTCACGATTCTGTATCGAACAATCATGCCCATACCGCTCCCTGCATGTCGCAATCCTACGTTCCTTCGCACCAGGAACATCCATCGGATTCACGCACTTATACCGGGCCAGCATGCCGGCCCGCCACTTCTCAAAAATCTTAGGACTCTGCATCGGATTATCGACGCCATGCCGTTCCCGCATCGTGCCACGAATCTTTTCACGAACTACAGGACTTGCAAGCGAACATTCCACGCCAAAATGCGCCTTCGTAACAGCCTTTATCTTTTCATGAATGCTGTCACACTCCATTGACGTAGGGCCCCCATACCGCTCCATCATAGTCGCCCGCACCTGAGACTTCAACGCATCAGACTGCAAAGTAAACTCAGCACCATGACGCGCCTTCATCGTACGAGAACGCTTTTCGAATATCTCCTTAGACTGATACGGATACTCGACCCCGTAATTCGCCCGCAACGTCTGCTTAGACTTCTCACGAAACTCCGGCACGTCACACGGATTCTCCACACCGTACCGCTCAACCATCCTATCATGCATCTTACCGATACGAACTGATGCACCACGTTTCCGAGCGGCAGCATACTCAGCCTGAAGGTCCAACGCCTCCGCCAAATACTTCATGGAAACGACCTGCTCACCATCGATTCCGCAGGCATGCAAGAACTCGACATGCCCGAACCCATCGGACCCATACTGATTCATGATACCGACCAACTCGTCATGACTGAAATTGGCCTTTACGAACTCAATCCGATACTGAACCCGGTCGATTCCGTAACAGGCTTTTTGCATCTTCGTCCCGCGCCACCCGACATCGACGCCGGTCTTGTCCAGGATATATTCCCGTGACATTCCACGGCATACCAAATCCGGCGCAGAATCCTTCTCGAACAACTTCATCGGAATCCAACCTCCTTTCATCAAAAAGTATTATACAATACAATTACAATATAATCAATCCCGTATCGGAAAAAGTCATAAAAATTCCGCCCCGTCATTTCTGACGGGGCGGAACCGTTCACTCACGAATCCGAATCCGGAAACGCAATCCTATCAGATAGGATTAATAACCGGTCTTCGGAAGGGTGCCGGGCAGCACGTTCGTGTACCCATAGATGTAACTGGTGAACTGGCCTTGGCCGGTGCACCAAGAACCACCGGCGAGGTTCTCATTGCCGTTCACGACGCCCGCGTAAGCCAGCTGACCGCCGACCTCAGCGCGCATGGTGGCCTGATAACCGGTACGGATGCCGGACAGGACCTGGGTGTACAGCGTGGGAGCCATGGTGTTCTTGAAGCCCTTGATGACCTGCGGGAACACGAGACGGACGTCAGTCACGTACTCGTTGGTGTTCAGGCCCAGGGACTGAGTGCTCAGGTCGAAGCTGATGTTCGACTTGCTGTTGACGCCGGAGGCCAGCGTGCGCCAGTCGTTCTGGTTGGTCTTGTACATGACGTTCATGTAGGTCTGGTAATTCCAGGAGCCGGTGTACAGCGTGATGGCACGCATACAGTCCGTAGGCACCTTCATGGACACATAGAAGTTGTTCATGGCGACGCTACTCTGGTTCTGAATATTGTAGAACGCATATTTCATCATAGACCCGGACCAACCGGTCATCTGACCAGTCACGGATACGGTCATGTTGTAATGCGCCGCTTTGCAATATACCTGAACCAGCTTATTGTCGCTCGCGTTGGTGATAACGATGGTGCTCACGGCGCTGTTCAGCTGATATCCCGTGGGCGGAGTGACCATCTGGATGGTGTAGGTGCCCAGGGGCAGGGCGCCGGAATGGGCCTCACCGTTGGCGTCGCCGGAAATCTGAGCCACGATTTTGCCGGTGATGTCTTTAATCACATACACGGCGCCGGGCAGCTTCGCGTTCTGGCCAAGCTGCATCATGGCGGACTGCTCGCCGGCCAGGGTCACGATGGTAATCTGGCCCTGGTGGCTGGTCAGCTTCCAGATGACCTCAGTGGTCTCACCGGTCTTGATTTCGACGGTACGCACGGTCGTGTCCTTGTTATATGCCGTCGGGCACTCGACGATGGTCAGCTTGTACTTGCCGGCGGACAGGACGTCCTGCAGGCTCAGCGCGCCGGTATCGTCGGTCTTGAACACGCCGATGTAGTTGTTCTTGTCGTCCTTGATTTCGACCTTCACGCCCGCGATGGGATTGTTGTTGGCCGCGTCGACGAACTTGACGATGATGCGGGACTCGACCTCGTTGGTGACTTCCAGAACCTGGTCCTTGCCGGCCTTAATCTCGACGTTCCACACGGTCTCGTTCTTTACGTAGCCCTCGGGCACGGAAATCTGATAGAACGTGTAGGTGCCGGACTTCAGCTGCAGGTTAATCAGGCCAGCGTCGTTGGTGGTGTAGTTGCCGACCAGGGTGCCGTCATAGGTCGTGACTTTGTAGGTCACGCCGCCGATGGGGGCGCCGGTCTGCTTCACGGTGTTGACCAATCTGAAATTGGACACGGCCTTCACGGTCAGGTCCAGCAGGATGGTCTTGTTGTCCTTGATTTCAATCTTATGGGGCTCGTTGTCGAGCTCATAGCCGTCAGGAACCTTGGTCATGGTCACGGTGTAGATGCCGGCGTTCAGGCTGGCGACGATGAACTGTCCGTTGGAACCGGTCTTGTAGTCGCCCACGAACTCACCGTTCTTGTCCGTGATGCGGAACTCAACGTCAGCGACAAACTCGCCGGAGGTCTTGTCCTTCACGGTGACCGTGAGATTGGACTTCTGGGTGTGATAGAACTTGACAATCTCGGACTTATCGGCCGTGATGGTCACGTTCTGGGTCAGCGTCCGGGCGGTCCAGCCCTCAGGAGCGGTGACTTCTTTGATGACGTACTTGCCGGGGGCGAGGCTCTCGACGTTAATGCTGCCGGTGGCGTCAGCGGTGTAGGTACCAACGACGATGCCGGTCACGACGTCTTTAATCTCAAACGTGCCGCCGGACAAGAACTTGTCGGACTCATCCAGGACCTGGATGGTCAGGTTCGTCATGCGGTGGTTGGTGAAGTCGACGTTGGCGGTCTGATTGTCACGGATTTCCACGGTCTGCTTAGCCTGGTCGATGACGTAACCGTTCAGGGTCCGGGTCTGAGTGATGACGTACTTGCCAGCCGTCATGGAGGAGAGGGTGATAACACCCGCCTCGTCCGTAATCAGGCCGGACTGAATCAGATTGCCCTTGTCGTCCTCGATTTTGAACTCGCCGCCGGCGATGGGCGCCTTGGACAGCGTGTCGCGGAGGGTAATCACGAGGCTGGACTTCTGGGTGTGATAGAACTTGACGTTCAGGTTGTCAGTCACGGTGATGGTGATTTCCTGAGTCAGGGTCCGGGCGGTCCAGCCCTGGGGAACGGTGGTCTCTTTAATCACGTACTTGCCGGCAGCCAGGTTGTCAATCACGATGACGCCGGTCTTGTCGGACACGACGGTCTTCACGACCACGTTGTTGGAATTGCGAATCTCGAACGCGGCGCCGTCCAGGTGCGTGGCGTCGTCGCTGCCGAGGACCTCGATGACCAGGCTCTGGTTCTTCGTGTTCACGAAGTCCAGCACGGCGGTCTGGTTGTCCTTGACGTCAACGGTCAGGCTGGCCTTGGCCAGGCTGTAGCCGTTCACGGTGCTGACCTGGGTCACTTCATAGCGGCCAGCGGGCAGGCTGGGGACGGTAATCTTGCCGGCTTCGTCGGTCACGAGGCCGTCCTTGACCAGGTTGCCCTTGGAATCGACAATCTTGAACACGCCGCCGGCGATGGGAGCCTTGGTCTGCGCGTCGGTCAGGTTGATGATGAGGCTGGACTTGTTCGTGTGACGGAACTGGACCGTGGCGTTGTCGTTGACGGTGACGTTGACCGTCTGGGTCAGCGTGACGGCGGTCCAACCCTGGGGAACGATGGTCTCTTTGATGGTGTACTTACCGGCGGTCAGGTTCTCGAGGAAAATCACGCCGGAGGCATCGACGGCAACGGTCTTCACGACGACGTTGTCCTCGTTGCGAATCTCGAAGCTGGCGCCGTCCAGGTGGCCGCCCTCGGAATCCAGGACCTCAATGGTCAGGCCCTTGTTCTTGTGGTTGGTCACGTTGGCGTAGGCGGTCTGCTCGTCCTTGACGTCGACCGTCACGGGACTCTTGTCGATGGAGTAACCGTCGGGTGCCTTGACCTGCACGACCGTGTAGCGGCCGGCGGCCATGATGGGAAGGGTAATCAGGCCATCTTTATCTGTGGCAGCGTCGTTCAGGACGACGTCGCCCTCGGAGTTCATGACCCGGAAGATACCGCCGACCAGGGGCTCCTTGGTCTGAGCGTCGGTCAGGGAGATGACCAGGCTGGACTTGCCGGTGTGATAGAAGGTCACGGTGCTGCTGGCGCCGAAGGTGATGGTAACCTTCTGGGTCAGGGTCTGGGCCGTGTAACCGGCCGGGGTGCCGATTTCCTTAATCACGTACGTGTCGGGCTCGAGGCCGGAGACGTCGATGACGCCGGTGCTGTCGGCCGTGACCGTCTTGACCAGCTTGCCGTTCTCATGAGAAATCTCGAACTGGGTGCCGGGCACCGGAGTGTGAGAGTTCAGCATGAAGCTCTGGATGACCAGGCCGGAAATTTTCTTGTTAGTGAACTCAACCCGGGCGCAAGAATTGCTGGTCAGGTTCATCCACTGGTAGGTCTTCTCAATCTGGTAGCCCTCGGGAGCGGTCTCCTGCCGGATGATATAGGTGCCGGCGGGCAGAATCTCGGTCTCGGCGCGGCCGGCGCTGTCGGTCACGACGTCGGTCACGTACTCGCCGCCCAGGGTCTCGATGATAAACTTGGAGTTCTGCAGGCCCTTGGTAGAGTCCTCGAAGTCAGTCAGAGAAATGATGATGCTGGTGTAAGCGATGTGCTCGAATTTCACGGAAGTCGCGATGCCGGTCGTCACGTCGACGGTACGGCTGGACTGGACGATGGTGTAGCCGTCCTTCACGGCGATTTCCTTGACCGTGTAGCGGCCGGGAGCGAGCTCGCCGGTGGTCAGCAGGCCGGTCTCGTCAGTCGTCGCGTGGAACACTTCCTTGCCGTTGGCGTCTTCCACGGTGTAGCTGCACTCCTCAAGGCCGAAGTTAGAACCGGCGATGACGGACTGGATGACGATACGGGAGATGGGAGTGTTGAAGAACTTGGCCTGGTTCACCTGGTCGCGCAGCACCTGGATGGTCTGCGTGGTGGTGTTCAGGATGTAGCCCTCAGGGACGGAAATCTGCTTCACGTAGTACGTGCCCTGGTCAAGCAGCTCGGTCTGGACCTCGCCGTTGGCATCGGCAACGTAGTTGGCGGTGAAGCTGGAGTCGGCGCAGGTAATCTGATACATGGCGCCGGGGATGAACGCGCCGGTAACCTTATCGGCGGTCTGAATCAGGATGCAGGACTTGGGGACGTGCACGAAGCGCACGTGCTGGGACTCGCCGGCGAACAGCTCGACATGGGTCTCGGTCGGGTTCACCAGGGTGTAATTCTCGGGGATGGTGGTCTCGGTAATCATGTACCGGCCGGGCTTCAGTTCCTGAGTCTGGGCGATGCCGGAGTTGTTGGTCACAACATGGGCCACCTCAGTGCTCACGCCCTGTTTGTCGAGCTGATACACGATGTAAGGCACGTTTGCCAGGGGATTGCCCAGCTTGTCGTACGCGTAAATCACGATACCGGAGAACTTGGTGTTGGTGAAGACCTCGTGCCGGGGCTCGTTGTTCTTCACGGTGACCTTGCGAATCTCGGTCGTGGGTGCGTACTTATTCGGGGCATACAGCTCGCGGATGGTGTACTGGCCGGGGGTCAGGACCTCAGTGCTGGCGAAGCCGGACTTGTCGGTCTCAATCAGGCCCACGGGCACGCCCTGCTCGTTGCGCACCTGGAAGATGGCGCCGGACAGGGGCTCGGACGTCTGGGCGTCCAGCTTTTCAATCAGAATCGCGCTGTGCTTCGTGGCGGTCAGGCAGGCATAGCCGGACTTGAAGCGCTCGACCACGATGGTCTGGGAAGCGACTTCGATGGTGTAGCCGTCGGGGCAGGAGGTGTACTTAGCGGTGTAAGTGCCGGGCTCCAGCTCCAGGAACTTGACCTCGCCGTTGGAATCCGTGTAACCGCGGCGGACTTCCTGGCCGTTGCTGTTGGTCAGGGTCACGAGGCTGCCGGGGATGGGCATCCGGGTGCCCTTCACCATGGTCTCGACCACGATGAACGGCTTCATGCGGTTGATGAACTCGACTTCCACTTTCTTACCGGGAGACACGAAAGTCGTCTGGGTCTTGGTGTCGAGCACGTAGCCGCCGGGGGCGACCTTGGTCTGCTCAATCTGGTAGCTGCCGGACTCCAGGTTGCCCTTGGTAGCGGTGCCGTCGGCGCCCGTAGTCAGGTCGCAGACATAGTCGCCGTTCATACGGGTCACCTTGAACATAGCGCCGGAGAGGGGCTTGCCCTCCTCGTCGATGCAGCGGACCAGCAGGGAACCCTTCTCGGTGCCGGTGGTGGTCACGAACTTCTTGGAACCGCCTTCCACGGTGGTGGAAATCACGGTCTCGTTAATCACGTGACCGTCGGGTCCGATAATGGTCGCAGTATAATTGCCGTCCTCAAGGCCCTCGAAGATGGCCTCGCCGGACGGGCCGGTGGTCTTCGTGCCCACGAGCTCGTTCTTGTCGTTGCGCAGGGTCACGGTGGCCTGGGGGATGGGCTGGCCGGTAATCGTGTCATAGGCGACGACGGTCACGCTGCCCAGGGGGATGTTGTACATGGTGAAAATCTGGTTCTCACCGTCGATTTTGATGTTGAAGGTCTGGGTGGGGTACTTCGCCTGGTAGCCGCTCGGGGGAGGGGCCACCTGGGAGACGACGTACTCGCCGGCCTCCAGGGCCTTGCTGGTGAACATGCCGTTCGCGTCGGTCTTGCCGGTGTACACGACGCCGGAACCGACCTTCGCGACGGTGAAGTTCGCGTTGGGGATGGGGGCGCCGGTCACCTGGTCAAGCAGCAGCACGGACACGTGCGCCCAGTTGGCCACGGTGAAGATGCAGGGGACGGCCGTGTCGCCGCGCACAAACACGTGCTGCGCGACGGAAATCAGGCTCTCGCCCGCGGGGGGGTTCAGTTCCTTGACGATGTACTCGCCCTCAGGCAGGGAGGGGACGGTCACGGAACCGCCGATGGCCTGGAAGGGGCTGCCGGTGACCTGGCCGCCTGTTTTGGCGTCGGTCACCACGTACGTTCCGCCGGACTTGATGTTGCCCTGGGTGTCGACGCGGCTAATCACGATGGAACCACGGGGAACGACCCGGAACGTCGTCTCGGCATGGTCGCCGCCGGAGACGCCGGCCTTCAGGACCAGGGGAACTTCGGACACGTATTTCACGTGGGTGCTGGGGACTTCGGTCAGGATTGCCATGTAGGTGCCCGCGGACAGGTTGCTCCACGTGGCGCCGGAAGCGTTGGTGATGACCTTTTCACCAAGCTCGGTGTAACGGCCGCCGGTCGTGTCGACCAGACGCACCTTTACGCCGGGCACGGGCTGACCGACATTGTTCGTACCGGCCTCGGAAGAATACACAGTAATACTGCCATTCTTCTCACCCTCGTAGGCGATGTCTCCGCCGGCCGCGAAGGCCGATGTCTGAATCATGCCGAGGGACATGACCAGAACAAGCATGAGACTCACCCAGCGTTTGAGATTTCGCATCAGATAAATCCTCCTTTACGTATGCGATTTCGTGCGCGGATGCTCGTGTGAGGAAAGCGCAGAAAAATAGAATTTCTGCTCATTTTCACTACGTTTTCCTGTTTCACTATGATACCATAATTTCCTGCTGAAAGAAACACTTGCTTTGGATTTCATGTGATTTTTTACCGGGAGGGCGGGGAATTACTCCCCGCCGCCCCGGTAAATCGCTGGAATCACACGGCCCAGGTCTCGACGCCGTTCACGACGGACTTGACGGTATGATTGTGGGTGGCCTCCATGATGTCGGCGTAGGCCCAATGGCCCTGGGCGACGTCATTGAAGTTGCGCAGGTTGTAGCCGATGCTGGTGGTGCCCACGGACCGGTTGTTGATGCGGTTCACGATGACGCACATCTGGGCCCGGGTCAGGCTGGAGTCGGGCTGGAACAGACCGTTGGCATAGCCGTTGGCCCAGCCGCGCTCGGCGCAGTAGTTCACGTACACGACGGCCCAGTGGTTGCTGGGGACGTCCTGGAACTTCTGGGCGGTGCTCACGCCGACCAGGTTCTGGTTCGTGAAGGCGCACAGCAGGGTGCAGAACTCAGCGCGGGTGATGGCCTTCTGGGGATTCAAGTTCAGGCCGGAGCCCACGATGGCGGACAGGTAGCCCTGCTGCTTCGCGTAGCCGATGTATCCAGCGAACGTGGAATTGGGGTTCACGTCCTGGAAGCCGGGGTTGCCGGCGTACGCCTTGAAGTCGGCGTCGTTGATGCCGGAATACAGGCGGCACAGGATGGCGATGGTCTGGGCACGGGTCATGGACTGGTCAGGCCGGAACGTGTTGTCGCCGAAGCCGTACATGTAGGCCTTGTGATAGCCGTTCACGCCCAGGTTCGTGTTGGGATAGGTGTTCGTGTTGGTGCTGCCGTCGCCGGTGCTGGGGGCCGTGGGCTTCGTGATGACGGTCCAGCTGTCGTCCGGCGTATTAGTGTTGTTGTTATTGCTGGAGTCGGGGGTCTTCTCGTCGCCCTTCACGGAGGTGCAGCCGACGGAGATATTGGCGTAGATGCCGGTAATCTTGATGGTGCAGTCCGCGTTGGACTTCCAGGTGATGTCATAAGTCTCGCCGTCGACCTTCACGGTCTTGTCGAACGGGGTGATGGTCGCGCTGCGGCCGTTGATGTTCAGGCGGATGGACTTGATGACGTACTTGGAATCCGTGTAGACCCGGACGTCCGTGTCGTCGCCGGCGTCGAACGGGGTGCTGCCGGTGAACCGGATATTGCTGTGGGAGTCAGGGCTCTTGCTGACGCTGTAGGTCTTGGCGCTGCCGCTGCTGGTGCCGTTGGAGCTGCCGGAGCGGGTCGTGCTGGCGTAGATGCTCAGGTCGGCCTCAATTTCGGGAATTTCCAGCACCACGGTGCCGTTGTCATTGAAGCTGAAGTACCAGCGCTCGCCGTCGACCGTGATGTACTTATTATTATACGGGTCGGTCTGGTAGCTCTTGCCGTCCACGGTCACCCGGATGAGCCGGATGTCGTAGCTGTCTTTCAGGAGCTTGAACGTGACGTCCAGGCCGTCGCCGTCATACACGGTGGTCCGGGACACGTCGGCCTCGATGCGGGAGTCCGTCGTGACTTTGACGTCATGCTCAGTGTCCCGGGAGACGATTTCCAGGGTCATGTTGCCGGGGACCTGGGAGAAGTTGATGCTGACGTCGCCGTCGCGGTTGCGGTAAATCGGGAAGTACTCGCCGTCGATGATTAAATAATTATCGTCGGTGCTGGCCTTCCAGGTGCCGCGGGCGGTCGTGCATTTGATGGTGCTCAGGACCACGGAGCTCTTACGAACTTCAAAAGTAACCATGAAGGGCTGCTTCCGAGAGACGAAGTTCACGCCGGCCTTGTCGCACCGCAGGCCGGAGCCGCAGATGATTTCGACGCGGGCGGTGTCTTTATCAGAAAGCACCTGGATGTCCACGTCGGCGTTCATGGCCGGGATGGTCAGGACGGCGCTGCCGTCGCGGTTGCGCTCGATGCTGTACTTGACGCCGTTGACGCTGACGTATTTATCAGTCAGGCCAATCGTGCCGGTGTAGCCATTAGACGAGATGACAATCTCGCCGATGTTGACGTTCTTGTCGGGGGTCAGGGTCACGGTCTTGTAGGAGCCGGACTCCAGGACGTCGGAGTCGACGCTGGACTTGATGCTGCCGTCGGTGTTGACGTTCAGCACGTACCGGGTGCTCAGGTTGTACACCTGGGCCGTCATGCTGGTGTCAGCGATGACGTAGGGGATTCTTACGCGCACGGTCCGGTCGGTCATGACGGTGATGTCGATGTCCTGGTTGGCGACCGTGACGCTGGTCGTTCCGGACATGGGGACGGTCACAGAACGGTTCACGCCGTTGACGTTGAAGTTGATGCTGCGGATTTCCTGCCGGGTCGCCGGCACGAAGTCACAGGTGTAGCTGCCGTCGGCCTCGACGTCGGCGCTGGGGTTGGAGACGTCGCATGCGGAACCGGGCTGGGCACTGGCAGTAATTTTATAGCTGCCGTGGCTCTCGGACGTGGCACTGACCATCAGCGCGGTCCGGAGATTGTTCCAACTCAGGCGAATCACGCGGACGCCGTTCAGGATTTCGGTGTAAATCCGGTACGTGCCGGAAGTGCCGTCATATCCGTTGGCGTAGCGGGTCTCCGCGGAGGCCGCCGTCGCGCTGACGGACGTGAGGGAGATGCTGTTGCCGTTGACGTCCAGGGACGCCAGCTCGCGGGAACCGGCGGTTAAAATATCCTGCGTGCCGGACGGGCTTCGGCTGGTCGAGTAGACTTCGCCGCCGTCCAGCTCAATGGACACGAACGCGTCGTTGTAATCCGCGGCCGCGGCGGGGACGGCCAGAGACATGGCCATCACCAGCATGAGCAGCAGGGACATGAGCCGGTTGCGTTTCTTGACGCTGCGCATATGTTACTTACCTCGCTTTCTCGAATTGAATGCATTCACAGGAAGCGGACGATTCATGATTCAGTCAGCGGAGCCGGGATTCATGCCGGCGTCCTGCGCCGGTTCGGCCTGCGCGGTAATGTCACTGGAACCGGAATACGCCGACGTCGTGAGCTGATACTGGTAATCCTGGACCGTCTCGCCGTTGAGCTTGTACTCCAGCGGCACGCGCTCATAATAAGCCGCGTCGTTCAGATTCTCGTCGACGTAAATCACGGTCTTGCCCATCGGCAGGTACTCGTCATTGCCGTCGGTGTCGGTGACCAGATACGCTGGCGTGTTGTCGTCCGGGTTCGTCGCCCGCTTGTAGAACAGGTTGTCTATCTGTTCTCCGGGGGCGAACTCCTGGGCAGATAAGTCCTTGCGGCCGGACGGCTCGCCGAAGCTCGTGTCCGTAATCCCGTCGCTGGGACCGGTGAACTCGACGGTGCCGCTGTCGCCGGACTGAAGCCCGTCCTCCGGGCTCGGGTCCCCGGAATCGCCCGACGCGCCGTTGCACGCGCACAGGGCCAATGCCAGGACCGCCGCCAGAATCACGCTAAGCCACTTCTTCATAAATCAGAACACTCCTTAGAATCGCGGGCTTGTTTCAATACCCGCTTAAAATGAATTTATACCCTCACCGGCATGAAGTCCCCTGAGGGACTCCATGCTCGGTGATTGTATACTTGGGTTCAGGCGGCCGGGACTTAATTCACTCCGACCAGGGTGGCGACGACCTCCAGCTTCACATCGGGCTGGTTGGCCTTGCAGGTGTACATGGTCAGCTTGTTGGTGCCGTCCTGGGCCAGGCCGGACGTGTCCGTGGTCGCCCGCTCGTTGATGGCGCTGACCACGTAGTTGGCCGTGCCGTATGCGGTCGTGTACTGGACCGTGTCACCGACCTTGACGTCTTTCAGCTTACCGAAGTACGCCCAGCTGCCGCGATTGTGACCCGCCAGGGCGACGTTGCCCTGCCAACCGGAAGTCGAATCAAAGTGGGCGATGCCCTTTCTCATGTTGACGGTGCTGGTGCCCTCGTAGATGTACTTGTTCAGACCGATGCTGGGGATGGACAGCTGGCCGATGGCGCCGGAATCTGTAATCGTCGGCATCGCCACGTTCTTCGTGCTGACGCCCGCGACGGCCCCATTACCACCAGAGACCGCCGCCGAAGCAGCGGTCCCTGTCATGGCCCCGGAGTATGCGACCGAACCCCCTGCGTAGCTTACGTTCGTAGTTGCGTAACCGCCGACGGCGGCGGGGGCGAACCCCGCGGCCGTAGGCAGTGCGCCGTTCATGACGATGGGCGTATACGTGGCTCTGTAATACGCCGCGTTGTTGAACGTCGGGCCCAGTTCATTCGGAATGTAGGTGTTGTTGGCGATGGCCAGGTCGGTGCTCTCGCCCCACGCGTCGGGGTACTCGCCGATGGGCAGGTCCAGGACGCTCAGGGGGGACTGCACGGGCATGCCCAGGATGTCGTTGGTCACCTGGCCGTCCATGCCGATGGTGATGTTGTCGGCCTCGCCGATGAAGTTCTTGTCGGTGCTCGTAGAGATATGGAACGTCTCGCCGGGGTTCGCGGCGCTGTACTCGTATTCCAGGGCGCTCGCGCTGACGGACATCATGGCCACGGCGGCTACGATGGTGCAGCCCAGGCCCAGCAGTTTCTTCATACGCATTGTGAACTACCTCGCTTTCGGACTCTTTGATTAGCGGAATCAGGGATTTCTTGTATTCTCGCCCCGGAGGTCATCCTGTCCGGGGACTTAAATCGGATTCGCATCCGTTAAGTTCATGCCGGTTATCAGAATGACGTTCAGGCGTCCTCGGAGTCCGAACTCGCGCCTTTGCCCTTGGCGCTCTTTGCGCTCATGTCGAGCTTGACTTTCCCAGTAGAGAACATGTAGGTCACGAAGCAGGCGCCGGCGACCAGGAGAATCACGACCAGGCAGGTGCCGGCGCTGACGCCGGAGCGGCCGTTGCTGGAATCAGCGCTGCCGCCGAACAGGCCGCGGGACTGGTTCCCGGAGCCCTGGACGGGCTGGCCGATGTACTCGACCGTGTACTTCACCAGTTCGTTGTTCTTGGAGTTCACCGTGCCGGTGTACTCGGCGGTGGCCTGGTAGCCGTCCACGCTGGAGTAGCTCCAGCTGCGGCCGTATCTTACGGTAGCCACGTAGTTCTCGGGCATCACCCCGTCGGCGCCGTACGCGCCGTCGGACCAGGAGACGGAGGACTTGGTGTAGGTCTTGCCGCCGACGTTGATGGTTCCCGGAATCAGGGAATCGTCGTTGTAGTCGAACGTGTAGGTCTTCGTCTTCACGTCGGAGGCCTTGTGGGAGCTGCGTCCGGTCTCGGAAACTTCGATGCTTGCCGCGACCAGGTTCAGTGTTCCCTCGTAGCCGTCCTGGTTGTACTCGATGGTCTGGGAGAAAGTCTTAAGCGCCTCCAGATAGGCGTCATTCTGGTTGGAGGACTTCAGCGAAATCGTCTTGGTCTCGCTCTCGGTCTTGGTGTCCTCCTTCGTCGTAGTTTCTTTAGTGAAACTAGACAGGGTGTACTCGAAGCCGTCTATGACCAGCCCGGTCTCTTTCAGTGTCTCGGGGTCCGTGTCGGGACTTACCTCGAAGACCTTGGTCAGGACCTGCCGGCCGTTGATGTTGGCCTCGTTCTGATAGATAGGGACTTCGGTGAGCCGGTTCTGAATCATGACCGGCGGCTGGCTGTCTGCGGGCGGGGCCTCCGCGGCGAACGCCGGGATGCACGTGATACAAAGGACGAGAATCGCGCAGAGACAGCGGCGGGCAATCTGTGTGCTCATTTTCATGATTGATTTTCATCGTGGAACTTGACGGCAGCTAAGGAACCACGATAACTACACCTCCTTGAAAGTGATTTACAAATGGAAGTATAACACATATCTGGGAACTTGTCCAGTATATGCGCTGCCGTCCGTGCGGAATTTTACGTCCTGGCGGGCCGAAAAAATTTTGATTTATCAGCATTTTTCGGCCCGCCCGCGTGGACTGCAGGGAGTTCTTCGCTAGGATTTTCGCTTCTTCTTCTCTTCTTCCGGCTTTTTTCACGCGAAAAGCCGGCGAAAAACATTCTCGTGTTCGTGGGCAGCGCCCGGCCGGGGCCCGGCGCCTCCCCGGGGAAGTGCCCGCAAATATAAAATATGCGTGACCGCCCCGGGGACATGCGTTTCATCCAAGATACCGGCCGGTACTCCCGGCGGCGGGGGATGAAAACCCCCTCGCCGCCGGGCATCTGGGATTAATAGCCGGTCTTGGGCAGTTTACCGGTGTTGGTAATCGTCGTGGTCAGAATGCTCGTCGCGGTCTTCCAGGTGTCGCTCTGGCCGGAGACGACGGGCTGGCCGCCGCCGAGCGGGCTGTTCAGGCCCTCGGGCTGAGTGACATGGTTCGTGCTCACGCTGGTCGCTCCGTGCTGGCCGCCGAGCTCGGCTCTGGTCAGCATCTTGTAACCGTTGGGCACGCCCTGGATATACAGGCCGTAAGTCGTCTTCGTCTTCACGGCGAAACCAGCGGGGACGGTGCCGAACTCGAATCTGACGTCGGTCACGTACTCGCCCGGCATGAGGCCCAGGGACTGGGTGCTCAAGTCAAACGTGTAGTTGTTGCCGGAGCTCAGGTTCTGTCCGACCTTCCTGTAGTCGTTCGCGTTGGTCTTATAGCTGATGGTGTAGAAGACCTCGGCGTTCCACGTGCCCGGGTTGATGCTCACGATTCTCGCGGCGTCAGTCGGGACCTTGATATGCAGGAAGAAGTTGTTCAGTCTGGCGTCGGAGGCGTTGTTCGCGGCGAGGACGTCGACTCGAATCGTCGAACCGGTCTTGGCGGTCTGGTTCGTCTTCTGGGTCAGGACGGTCTTCAGGTTCACGGACTTCACCGTGGTCTCCACGCGGACGACGTCGTTGTTAATCTTCAGCCGGACCTCGGGGTTGAAGCTCTCGTTGATGCCGTAATACGCGGGCGCGGTAACCATCTTGACGGTGTACCGGCCGATGGGCAGCGCGGAGCTGGCCGCGATGCCGCTGGCGTCGGAAATCATCTTGCCCACGACCTGGAACGTGTCGGGGTTCGTGATTTCGAACACGGCTCCCTGCAGCGGGGTGCCCGCCGGCAGGTCGAGGGTCTTGTTGTACTCGGCGCTGGTCACGACGACCTGAATCTGTCCGCCCTCCTTGTAGAGCTTGTACGTGATTTCAGTCGTCGCACCGTTCTCGGCGTCAAGGCTGTGCGGCATCTTGTCGATGATGTAGCCCGCCGGGGCGGAAATCATCTCGACGACGTAGCCACCGGCCGTGATAACCTGGTCAAGGTAGATAATGCCCTGGTCATTGGTATAGTACTCCTTGATGCACACGCCGGCGCTGTTCTTCAGCTGGATACGGACATTGTAGATGCCCGCGCCCGTGGTGCCGTCGATGACCTTGATACGCATGCTGGACTGCTGGGTGACCAGGAAGTCGATGGCGGTCAGGCCGTCGGCCTTGACCTCGACGTTACGCGGGGTGGTGTCCGCGAACTGGTAGCCCTTGGGCGCCGTCTCGGGCGTCACGACGTACCAGCCGGGCGCCAAGGCGTAGAAGCCGATACCCGCGTCGTTGGAAGTAATTCTGCAGACCTCAAGGCCCTGCAGCGTGGTAACCTTGTATACCGCACCGCCGATGGCGACACCGGTCTGCTGGACCGTGGTGCGAATCTGGAGGCCGAAAATCTTAGTGTGCTGGAACACGACCTCGGCGCTGCCGCCGGCCTTGACTTCAATCTTCTGACTGGTCTCGGACGGCAGGTTGAAGCCCTCAGGGGCCTTCGTGGCCGTGACGATATACCAGCCGGGAGCCAGGTCGGCCAGGATGAACCGGCCGTCAGTACCCGTCGTGTAGCTGCCGACGGGCGTGCCGTTGATGTCCGTCACGGAGAAGAACATTCCGGCGATTGCCTGTCCGGCGCTGTCCTTGGAGATGACGGTCAGGCCGCCGTTGGACACGCACTCGAAGTTGAAGTTAATCTCGACGCCGGTCTTGACCTCGATGACCGTCTCGGTCAACTCGGCCTTGTAACCGTCGATGAGCTTAATCAGCTTCACGACGTAGAAGCCGTTGGGCAACGTGCCGACGGAAATCTTGCCGGTGGAATCGGTCGTGAACGTGTTCACGAGGCTTCCGTTCTGCTGCCAGATTTCAATCACGGCACCGTTCAGGCCCGCCAGCGTGTTCTTGTCGATGACGCCGATGTTAATCACGGACTGACGCACGTGCTTCAGCGTGATTTCGATGCTGTTGCCGGACGTAATCTCGACCTGGGTGACCTTCGTGCTCTCGTCGGGGTTATACCCGTCGGGGCTGGAGGTCCAGGTAATCTCGTAGCGGCCGGGCTTCAGGTTGTTGATGGTGTAAGTCCCGTTGGCGTTGGTGACGTAGTGCCCGATAAGCTCACCGGAGACGAGCTTGACGTCGAAGCCGACGCCGGCCATCAGCTGGCCCTTCTCGTCGGTCGAGCTCACGGTCAGGCCGCCGTTGGCGCTGCACGTAAAGTCGACGGTGATATGCCGGTTGGCGGTAATCGTAATCACCTGCTCGCTCTGGGTCAGGACGTATCCATCGGGGACGTCCAGGGCCTTAATCACGTAGACGCCGGCCGTGAGCTTATTAGTGATGACGATGCCTGTCGAATCCGTCACCAGGGTCTGGACCTTGTCACCGTTCTGCTGCCAGATTTCAATCGTCACGCCGGAGATGGGCTTGCGGTCCTGGTCCTTGACAGAAATCGTGACGTCAGAGTCAGCGACGTGCTTGAACTCGACGCTGGCACTGGAGCCGGACTTGATTTCGACGCGCTGGGTCACAGACGACTCAATCTTGCTCATGCCGTCCGGGCAGGAGATTTCAATAATCTCATAGAAGCCAGCGGCCAGGCCGGAGACGACGTACTTGCCGTCAGTGCCGGTCTCATAAGTACCGATGACTTTGCCGGTCAAATCACGGATTTCGAACTTGACGCCCGCCAGAGCCTTGCCGTCGGGGTCGAAGCCGGAGACGGTCAGGCTGCCGGAGTTCACGCAGTCGAACTGGACGGTGATAGTCCGATTATACGTGACGGTGATGGTCTGCTCGGTCTTCACCGGGGTGTAACCATCGGGCCACGTAATCAGCTTGACGACGTAGTTGCCATTATCCAGCTTGTCGGTCTTGATGGTGCCGGAATTATCGGTGATAATCGTCTGCACCAGGTCGCCGTGCTCGCGCCAGATTTCAATCTTGCAATTGGCAAGACCGGTCTTCGTGCCGGAGTCGTTGACCTGAATCGTGATGTCGGACAGCAGCTTATGCGTGATGTCGATGTTCACGCTGCCGCCGGCGGTGATGGTAATGTTCTGGACGTTGGTGATGACCTCGTAACCGGAGGGTCCGGCCAGCCATTTAATCACGTAGTCGCCGGGCGCGATGCCGGAAAGGTCATACGTGCCGTCGGAATTGGTCACGTAGGTGCCGATGACAGTACCGTCGATGCTGACCAGCTGGAACTTGACGCCGGCAAGCAGGTTGCCGTTCTCGTCCTTGCCGGCCACAATGACGCTGCCGGACTTCGTGCACTCGAACTTGAAATTGCACTCGATGCCGGCCTTGAGCTCGACCGTGGTCTCGCTCAGCACGGCCTTGTAGCCGTCGGTGACCTTGACCAGCTTCAGCACGTAGTAACCGGGAGTCATCTTCTCGGTCTCAATCATGCCGGTCTTGTCGCTGGTCCACTCGTTGACCTTATCGCCGTTCTGGACCCAGACTTCGACCTTACAGCCTGCCAGGCCCTGCTGCGTCGCCTTGTCGACGACATTGATGGTGATGCTGGCACGGGCCGTGTCCATGAAGGTCACGTGCGCCGTCTTGCCGCCATGGATGTCAACCTGCTGCGGCCGCGGGTCGTCGATTTCGTAGCCCAGGGGGGCGGCGACCTCTTCGACCTTGTAATAGCCGGGCTTCAGGTTGCTCAGGAGGGCCACGCCGGACTTGTCGGTCACGTACTCGCCGATGACGTTGTTGTCCTCGACGCGGGTAACTTTGAACCGGGCGCCTTCCAGGGTCTTGCTGGTATCCTTGCTGTCGACTTTCTCGATGACGAGGCCGGCGGTCTCGTTCACGTAGTAAATCGTCTGCTGCAGGCCCAGCTTGATTTCGACCTTCTGGGTGGCTTCAATGATGGTATAGCCATCGGGGCTGTACTTCTGGACGATTTCATACCAGCCGGGAGCCAGGTTACCGACCACCAGGGTACCGGTGACGTCGGTCTTGCTGTCGAACACGATGTTCATGTTCGTCAGGTTCGTGACCACGAACTGGCCGCCTTCCAGGTACGCGCCGGTATGCTTATCCTGCAGGATAATCACCAAGCTGCCGTACGCCTCGTCCTTGAACTCGATGACGTTGTCGATGCCGTAAGATACGGTCACGCTGCGGGTGGGGCATCCAGTCAGGTCATAGCTGTCGGGCTGAATGGCCTCGGTGACCGTGTAATGGCCCGCCAGCAGGTTCGTCCAGATGGCCTCACCATTAGAATCCGTCTCTTTCCGGCCCAGAGTCTTTCCGTCGGCCGTCTTGAGCTCGAACACGGCGCCAGCCACGGGCTTACCGTCGGCGATGTCGAGTTTTCTGACGATTAACGTCGCCAGCTTCACGTTCTCGACGTAGAAGATATTCAGCTCGCCGGCCTTGACGCAGATGCGGGTGTACTCGTCGACCACGGCGTATCCGTCGGGCGGGGTCTTCTCATGCAGCCGGTAGAAACCGGGAGCCAGGCCCTCGACCTCGAACTTACCGTACTCGTCCGTCGTGTAGGTTCCGATGTACTTGCAGTCGCCGGTCGTCGAATCCGTCTCCAGCTCGAACACAGCGCCGGGCAGGGGCTTACGGGAAGCCGCACCCTCGCCGCCAGTGCTGGAGCCCTCGGAATTGGTATCCGTACCATCGACCTTAAACACCGTAATATGAATGCCCGGGGTGTTCTTGAGCATCAGGGTGAAGTTCTTGCCCTCTTCCAGCTCAACGTGGTGGACCTCGGTGTCCTTGATATACCCGGGAGCGGCCTGGGTTTCCTCGACGACGTAGTCGCCGGCGGGCAGGGGCTGGGAGTAAGCCCAACCGGAAATATCGGTCATCAGAACTTCCAGGACCTTACCGTGCTTGTCTTTCAGAGCGAATTCCGTGTTGGGAATCGGGTCGCCGGACACGGCGTCCGTCTTGTAAATCTGGACGATGGTCGTGGGCATGTTGTCGACGTCCACAGACACGCCCTTGCCGGCCTCGACGGTCACCAGGATTTTCTCTTTGATGATTTTATACCCATCGGGAGCCTTGGTCTCGACCAGGTAGTACTGGCCGGGCTCGACCTGCTTGGTCACCGCGACGCCGGAAGCGTCCGTGCAGATAGCGTCCTGGAGAATCTCGCCGTCGATAGTCTGCAGCTCGAACCAGGCGCCCTGCAGGGGCTGCTGGGTGTTGACATCGCGTTTTCTGATGATAATCGTCTTGTCGGACCAGTTGTACCGGTCGATGACGACGGGGCTGCCGGCCTTGACCTCGATGGGCTGGGACTTCTCCTCGGCGATTTGATAACCCGCAGGGGCCTTCGTCTCGACGATTTGATAGTAACCCAGAGGCAGCTTCTTGGAAGTCGCCGTGCCGTTACGGTTGGTCACGAGCTTGTCGACGACCGCGCCGTTCAGGTCACGGACTTCGAACTCGGCACCAGCCAGGGGCAGCTCAGTGTTCCCGTCACGCTTGTAGATGGTAATCGTAGCCTCTTCGGCGTTGGGCCATTCGTAGGTCACGGACTCGAACCCGACGACCTCGAAACGCTTCTTGCCTTCGGTCTTGGCATAGCCCTCCGGGGCCTTGGTCTCCTCGACGAAGTACACGCCGGGCTCCAGGTCCGCCCAACGAGCGAATCCGTCAGAACCGACCTTCACGGGACTGCCGATGGGCTTCTCGTAAGCGTCATACAGCTGGAACTCAGCGCCGGTCAGAGCCTCGCCGGTCTTCGCGTCGACCTTGCGAATCTGCAGTCCGCCGGGTTTGTAGTTCTTGATGAGAATCGTCTCGGTCTTGCCGGACTCCAGATGAATACGGGTCTCAGCGTCCTTGCCCTCGGGCAGCATGTATCCCGGAGGCGCCGTGATTTCGATGGCCACGTAATCGCCGGGCTCCAGACCCTTGACGTTGATGTAACCTTCATTGTCGGTCACGGCATTCTGCTTCACGATGCTGCCGTTCGCGCGCTCGATACGGAACTCGGCGCCCTGCAGACCCTTATTCGAATTCGTGGCGTCGACCTTGCGCAGCCACAGGTTGCACAGCGGGTTGTCGCTGAACTCGAACTCGGCGGACCAGTTACTGGTCACGTCAGGAACCTTGAAGTTCTGATGATTCGGAATGGTCAGCTCGTAGCCGTCAGGAGGCGCAATCTCGGTAATCGTATAGCTCTTGCCGGGCTCCACGGGACCGAGCATCGCGAACCCGTTCTCACCGGACGTAACCACATCGCCAACGCGTCCGCCGCCAATTTCAGTCAGCTCGAACTTGGCGCCGGGGACCGGCAGGCCGGTCTTGCTGTCACGCTTCACGGCGTAGACATACATATCGGGATAGTTATTGAACGTCAGGTTATAGCTCTGATGACGTCCCGGGTCTTCAATCTTGAGAATCTGCGAATTGCTGCCGTCCTTGGGCAGATTATAAGGCTTCGGGACATACGTCTCAATAACCTCATAAGAGCCCGGCTTAAGGCCGCCGTACGCCTGGTCCTCAATGACAATCATACCGTTCTCGTCCGTCGTGAACGTTTCCTCATAGGGGTCCAGCGGAGGAAGGGACTTAATGACGAACTTAACGCCTGCAATAGGCTCGCCCGTAATACCGTCGCGCTTGAAGATATGCACGCCGACGGGAGTCGGGTTAGCATACGTGTACTCAAGATACCGGTTGGGAGCATTGGGGGCTTCCACGGAACCGTCAGCGGCGGAACCGGAAGTGATATGAATCCGACGCGGGCCATGCTCACCGGTATCCGTCCAATGGCCCTTGCTCTCATCGGTCACGCCGGTCGTCTCATTGCCCAGGTATCCCGGAGGCGCCTTGGACTCGACGAGCTCGTACCAGCCATTGGGCAGGTTCTCGAAGATACACCAGCCCTCGGCATTGGTCTTAGCCTGCTTGGACACGCCTTCGCCCCAACCGTTGTTGAAGTTCAGGCTCTTATCGTCAAGCTCAATGCACTTGAGGGTGAACTCGGCATTTTTGAGGTCCCAACCCTTCTCCTGGTCGACTTTGTGGACCTTGATGGACCGGTAATGCGTGTTCTCGAACTCGAACATGAGCTTGTTCTGTCCGGGCTGCAGCGTCTTCGTGTAGCTGTGCCCGTTGGCGCCGTCGCCTTCCTGGTTATCATAGTTATAGAACTGCGGGGGCGACATTTCCGTTACGGTCACCTGCCAGCCGTTCATGTCCATGATGTTACCGTCATGGGTGCCCAGGAACTCCTTCAGCTGCTCATACGTGATTTTGTACCAGCCGTCGTTGTTCTTGACGTCCTCGTCACGGGTACGGAACGTACCGATGTTCACACCGTTAATCTGGACGGAGAACTCCATGTCGGCCAACCGCTCACCGGTCTCGGAATCCAGCTTCCGGACCCAGATTTCAGGATATTTCGTATCGGTGAAAGTGAACGACAGCTCAGACTCACCGCGTTTCAGCGGCTTGGTCTGAGTATTCGGCGTGTCGATGATGTAGCCCTCAGGAGCGACCTTCTCGACGACCGTAACGGAACAGACCGTCTCGTCTTTATTGTCGCCGACCCAGTAGGACGAATACCGGTCCCAGGGAATCTCAATCAGACCGTCTTCCTTGGTCTCGTACTCACCGATGGAATTACCGTCGATGAAGACCTCGAACACGGCGCCCTTCAGGGCCTCACCGCTCTGGCCATCACGCTTGTAAATCTTAATCGGCGGAATTTTCGTGTCGTGGAACGGAACCTCGACGACTTCCTGACCCCCCTTGATTTCGATGGTCTTCCAGTCATCATCATTCAGCATGTAGCCTTCAGGAGGAACCGTCTCGCGGACGTTAAGCGTCCAAGAGTCTTCCTGATTCGAAAAGACGCCGCTGATTTGGTCAAGAGGAATCTCGAACGAACCGTCCTCAGCGGTCGGACCGAACTCACCGAGAATCTCGCCGTCGAGCATGACCTCGAAGAATGCACCGGCCAAGCCCTTGGACGTACCAGTCTCGTACTTCAGGAACCTAATCTTAGGAACTTCATAGTTGAGCATCGAAATCTCAATCGGGTCCTCACTGGACTTGTTCGAATTATCAATCGTCACACTGCGGCGATTATCCTTCGGAATCAAATACCCAGCCGGAGCCTGAATTTCAACGAACTCATACGTTCCGTTCTCAAGACCAACATCGTACTTACCCTTATACTCAAAGGTGCCATCGGAACCTGTAGTAATATTACCCTCGAACTTACCATCATGATAGACAGCAAAAACGGCACCACTAAGTTTTTCACCCTTAGGATTCGTCTTCACGAGTCGAATGCCAGTCATCGGGTCGTTCTTAAATACAAGTGCCTTCGACAAGTCCTTATCACCAGGTTTAATCAAAAGGTCTTCAGCTTGGTCACTGGGCTCATAGCCTAACGGTGGCCGCTCTTCCGTGACAGTATAATGCCCCGGCGGAATGTAATTCGGACCAGACGGGTCATCCCACTGGAATTCAAGAATACCATTCCCATCCGTTGGAAACACCTTGTTGACCTCGAAATAACCAAGAGATGCATCCGCCGCGCCACGGAAACGGAAGTGAGCAACGCCAACGGTCTTGCCGGTATGCGCATCGACTTTCATGAGCTTGCCACTACCGCCGCCTTCTTCTTCATCGCCATTGACAAACTTCACACCGGAACCAGTGGTTACCGTACCGCTTTGTGTACCGTTAGGTGTAGTCTTCATACCGCCTTGATTGGCTTCTTGCTCCGTTACGGTATACTTAGTGCCATCAGCGAGTCCTTCGAAAGTGGCCGTCTCACCATCCGCCAATTCAACCGTACAACTTCCGCCGGAAACCGTAACGGGAGAACCGCCATTGATAGTATACGTCACGCCATCGGTCGCAGGGTCGAATTTAACATCGAAATGGAACTTTTTGGTTTTATCGACGCCGCCTGTAACAGACTTGGAAATGGAGAACGATATCTTATCAGTCGTGTTGTTGAAAACAACCGTCCCACTTTCGCCTTCCCACTCTCGGCCAGTAGTACCGTTCACTGTCGTAACAATAGATGCATCACCAGGGTCATCTTCTACGACTTTAAACTTAGTGCCCTCGGGAAACTCTTCGGCAAACTTATGTTCTTTACCGGCTTCAAGTTCGATATGACAGGTGCCTGTATCATCGAATGTATCAAGACCAACTGTACCGACAAACGGAGTTCCATCCGGCTGCGTAGCTGTCACAGTAAACTTCCAAGGACCGCCACCAGTCATATTCGATGTCTTCTTGATAGTTAATCCTGTAGCCGGAGGCACATTAGTAAACTGAAATGGCGTAATGATGGACAATGCATATGAACCGCCCTGAATACCATCAGACGGCGGATTATTAAGATGAACCTGCATACCAGAATGCTTATGGAATATCAAATTCTGCAACGCACCCATGCCATACTTCGAATCACCATCGCACGCTTTCGGAAGGCCTTTAAATTGATAACTTTGCTCGTCTCTACGAGCATCAATGGCCTTGGTCCTTGCATCTGCATCGGTAGCCCCGCCATTTTTTTCGTCGCCATAAACCTTGCGATTGTAAACAACGAACTCGTCGCAAGTCTGATACCGCAAAAACGCCAAGTTCGTACGAACCAACGGACTGCATGCAAAGCTAATGGAAGTAGTATCATTCGGGGTGCGATTCTCCAAATGCGACATCATAATCATATCCCGAAGTGTGCAAATGAACCATTTGCCGCCGGGTTTCTTATCCTGCAACATACAACCCGGCTCAACGAGAATACGATAACTACATCCGCAACTACCGTCAGCCTGTTCACCGCCCTCGTCGACGAATTCATGAACTGTCATGCCTTTTCCAGCATTGACCTGCTCAACCATATACTTCGGGTTGGCAGATGTGCGGCCAACGCTCAACATCATAACAAGAGCATTCAGCAAATCACCGCAATCATACAACCGACGCTTATTTGTACCGTCCATGGTTGTGCCATAATCCTTGCCATCATCAGAAAATTGAGACACATGCGTATCCAAGTCCTTAGACTTATGATAATCGGCAATTATTTTATTCGAAGAATCATACGCATAGTATTTCTTATATTCTTCCGAATTATGGTCAAGATTCAATGCGTTTGCCTTTGCCTCAAGCATCTGACGGGCAATGGAATCGAAATCGGCCACGGTCATAAAACCGAACGCTCTCGGCAGGTTATACCAATAAAGCCCAATTTCACCATTCACATCATAGTCAGCCGCCGTCAACATACGCCCCGTTCCCGAATCCGACGAATGTCCAAATCCGGGAGGCGCACCAACCCAATAAACATCCGGGTTCGTCACCTTATCAGGTGAGCCGAGCTTATTGGCGCCAAGCGTACCATCCGGAAAGACGCTAATAGACCCCAGAACATTATAATTGTCAGGATGATTAGCTTCGTCCGGATATTCAACCAAAGAATACCTTGTGAATGGGGTGGATGTAACGTTTGGTGCCCAATCGCCCTTGCCGCTGCCAACATAATCGCGAAATGCACCAGAAGACGAACCCTCAGCACCCGCAGCATCAGCCCTTAAAGCAAGCAAATCGAGCCCGTCCAACGGCACCATACCGAAAAGCGACACCAAGACCAAAAACATAGCCAGCGTACGCTTCAGCTTTCCGTGCCAGGAACAAAGATGCTTTTGCACGTTTAATCAATCCTCCTTACAAAATAGATTTCGTGCAATCGAATATCAGATTCAATTACAAGCTCAAGAACTGTTGTTCTTCATTACAAAGCCCTCCATCCGGATTCTCAAAATTTCCCCTCTGCCCATGAAAGAAAGTTTTGAGAAAAGTTGATACTTCTGCCCACATTTGGCGCTTCCAATCCTAACATATTCAAGCGTATTTTGCAAGATATCATAACGAAAATGCTCATATCTCAAACAATTAGACCGAATTAAAACCCGGTCCCAGACCGGGATATCGTGCGATAAAATTTTTTTGCGAAAAACCGCCGGAGCATTGGACCTGGCAGAAAAATTTTTCCAAGATTGAACAACGCAATAACTCCTCATAAATGAGAAGATATAACAATAATACATAAAAATATCAAGGACTTGGCTATATTGACAAGATTTTACGAACTATATTAGAATAATACACGCCCCAACATCAAAATCTGCCGCGCAACGCGGCATAGGCGGCAAAGCCGCCTACAAACCCTGGCACACCGGCCGGACAAAGCCGGCCGGGATGACGTCGGGCAGGCCCGCCGCAAGGGACGGAACGAAGAAGTCCCTGTTCTTATGGCCGAAATGCCCATAAGGACGGCGGCGGGACGGGCCCGCCGCAGGGGACGGCATGAAGAACGATTGGCATGTCAACCGGCAAACCGGTCGTAAGGCCGGCGGGACGGGCCCGCCGCAGGTTTCATAACGAACAGACCCAGTAAACCAAGGTGCACGTGCACTGATAAGCATAGCAGGCCAGGCCTGCGCAACATGAGAAAGTGAGGTATATCATCATGAAGAAGTTCCTGTCCCTTATCATGGCCATGGTTATCATGGCGTCCCTCGCTGTCCCCGCCTTCGCTGCGGAGACTGACCCCGACCCCGGCATTGCCGATGACGTCATTGTCGACACTGGCATTGCTGACGACGGAACCGTCTTGACCGACAACACTGACGATGGCACTGTCCTGGCTGACGACCTTGAGGCCGCCGTGCTCAAGTTCTCTGACGTCCCCAGCACCCACACCTTCTATGCCGGCATCACAAGCTGCGCTGCCAAAGGCATCACCAACGGGTATGCCGACGGAACTTACCGCCCCGGAAACGATGTTACCCGTGCTCAATTTGCGGTTATGCTCTCCAGAGCCTTCTATCCCAGCGAAGTCGAAGCACTGCAAGGTCAGGCGACCGGCAAGGCTTGGTACTGGGCCAATCTCAAAGCCCTGCACAATAAGGCACTGCTCAGGTACACCAGTTTTGCAACGGAACGTGCCTGGGACAGCACCGTCAACGTAGGCATTTCCAGATACGACATGGCACAGCTCATGACCAACATCATGTCTTACAAGGGATTCCGCGTCTCCGATGCAGAAAAGACCGCCGCCCAGAGCAAGATTACAGATTACAAATCCATCCCCAGCCAGTACCAGGACGCGGTTAAGACCGTATACGCCCTCGGCATTATCAATGGCTATAAAGACGGTAGCTTCAACGGAACGGGCACCATGAACCGAGGTGCCGGTGCTGCTGTAATTTATCGCATGCAGACCTATGTTCCCACAACGGCAAAGCCTAGCAATCCCGTAGACGATGGCAACTACGATGATGGTAAAGACAAACCCATCACAACACCACCCAGCACAAACAATAATAATACAGGAAGTAACACCAGCACCGAAGCTCCGAAACCCACTACAGTCACACCTTACACCACAAAGACCGAAACGGGAACCAAGTGGACCATTCCTGACAACGGATTCGGTGAGGGTTACCTGAACAACGGCAAACCCATCACAGAAGCCAACGTCCTTGCCATGCTCACCGAAGCCAAGAAAATCTGGCCTCATGATATGGAATGGTCTGAGAACAAAAATTCCACCACCAACAATTATTACGGACGCGTAAACGCAGGCAAGACAGGCGACACACGTTACGCCGTGCGCATTCTCAGCAAAACCGACGACGAATACGCTTGCGGAGGCTTCGCCGCCATGGTCAGCGACTATATCTTTGGGCCTAATGCCAACAATGCCTGCCGCAGACTTAACGACAACACCCAAGTCCGCCCCGGCGACATCGTTGTACGCGTCACTGGTGGTAAAACACGGCACGTCATGATTGCCACCACGTCCGTATTCTACGTGAACGGAAGGCCCGCTGTAATGACTGCTGACGGAAATATCGGTGGTATGGTAAACTGGAGCGCAGATAACGGACAAGCAATTGATTCCTACACCAACAGCTCCGGGGAATCCGTATGCGTCATCTACACCCGATACCCCGCCTGAGCTACAGCTCATTCCCCTAACACAAGCCTAACAGTGGCCCCGCCGGCAGCAATGCCGGCGGGGCCATTTTTTTCTGAGCCGCGCAAAGGCGGCACATGGGCGGCGACATAGCGCCGTCATACCGACCCGGCACCGCCGGGCAGGGGAATAACGACAGAAACGCGATGCAGCAGCGCCCGTAAAGTCGGGCGTGGATGGAAATATGGCGGCGCGCGTAAAAAAATACATCGGCATGAAGTCCTATTCAACATATTGGCCCCACCGGCAGCAACGCCGGTGGGGCCATATTTTTTTGTTGTCCATATCAGCGCCCACAGAGCCGAGCGCGGGTGGAAACCCAAACAAAAAATACAGCATGCGTTTCTTCTGAAACACATGCTGTATCTTTCAAGAAATCACTTAAACACCGCAGGCAAGTCAATGATTTCGACATTCCAGAGCCACGCGGGCCACGTCTTCGGCTTGTTGAACCCGTTGGTCAGGTACGTACGAATCTGCGAATACTGCGCCTCGGATAGGCTGGTCGTATACTTGAATCGAATTAAACTCATTGCCTTATCGGCCTTTTCCTTCGCCGTATGCCCGTCCCG
>JAAGKN010000141.1_pt1 | contig 72718 bp, 61 predicted proteins | sample 6206371 | NCBI WGS metagenome assembly JAAGKN01 (sample SAMN11533720, study PRJNA540317) | gut metagenome | isolation source: fecal pellets from male and female animal of same cohort | host: Peromyscus leucopus | place: USA:CA | collected 2017 | reverse complement strand
TTGCGAGTGGGCTGCGCGGCGAGAATTCTAATTTAGAATTTAGAATGGGCTGCGCGGCGAGAATTCTAATTTAGAATTTAGTGCCTGGGGAATGTAGGCGGATCACAGAGCGGAGTGTAGGTTGCGGAGCTTTTGTTCCCGCTTGCGAACCCGGGCTCGCCTCCTGTCGTCCCTCGCCCCCCCCCGTCACCTAAACATTGAAACGGAAGTGCATCACGTCTCCGTCCTGCACTACGTATTCCTTCCCCTCGACATTCATCTTGCCGGCCTCTTTGACGGCGCCTTCGGAGCCGTAGCCGACGTAGTCGTCGTACTTGATCACCTCGGCGCGGATAAAGCCCTTTTCGAAGTCGGTGTGTATGATACCGGCGGCCTGCGGCGCCTTTGTGCCGCGCATGAATGTCCAGGCGCGCACCTCGTCGGCACCGGCGGTGAAGTATGTCTGCAGGTCGAGCAGTGCGTAGGCGGCGCGGATCAGGCGGTTGACACCGCTCTCGTCGAGGCCCATCTCCTCGAGGAACTCACGGCGTTCCTCATAGGTCTCGAGTTCGGCAATCTCGCTCTCGGTCTTGGCGGCCACAATCAGAAGCTGGGCATTTTCGCCCTCGATGGCCTTGCGCACGGCATCCACGTATGCGTTGCCATCGACCGCCGAGACGTCGTCAACGTTGCACACGTACATCACAGGCTTGTTGGTCAGCAGGAAAAGCTCGCGTGCGAAGCGCTGTTCCTCCTTGCCCTCGATCTCGACCGAACGGGCCGGACGACCCTGTTCGAGCGCCTCCTTGTATGCCTGAAGCACGCCGAGTTGCATCTTGGCTGTCTTATCGGCACCGGCCTTGGCTGCTTTCTCGGTCTTGGCCAGACGGCTTTCGACAGTCTCAAGGTCCTTGATCTGAAGTTCGTAGTTGATTACCTCCATGTCGCGCACCGGGTCAACGGTAGTGTCGACATGGGTGATATTGTCGTCGTCGAAGCAGCGCAACACGTGGAGTATCGCGTCACATTCGCGGATATTCGCTAAGAATTTATTGCCGAGACCCTCTCCCTTGGAGGCTCCCTTGACCAGTCCGGCTATGTCGACAATCTCGACCGTGGCCGGCACAACCGACTTCGGGTTGCACAGTTCCACGAGACGGGTCAGACGGTCATCGGGCACGGAAATCACGCCCACGTTCGGCTCGATGGTGCAGAACGGGAAGTTTGCCGACTGAGCCTTGGCGTTGCTCAGGCAATTGAAAAGTGTTGATTTGCCGACGTTGGGAAGGCCGACGATGCCACATTTGAGTGCCATATAAGTTGCAATTTACAGGTTGGCGGAGAGAGCTGTTTTATGTAATGAGTCCTTTCGGGGAGAAAGATGTTACAAAATTACTATAAAAATCCCAAAAAAGCAAAGCGAAGCACTTCGGCGCCGCTCTTCCAGTCGAATCGGGCGCGTACGGTGTCGCTGATACGCTGCAGTTCAGCCGCCGTGGGAGGCTCGTCCAGATTGCGTCGGATGGCTTCCATCATCAGTTCGTCGCTGCTCAGGTCCGTCAGATTCGGACCGAGGAAACCGAACTCGGACATGGCTGTTGAGTTGTGGCACAACGTCGGCACCCGGGCTGCAGCCGCCTCGATCGGGGGGATGCCGAAGCCCTCGGCCAGCGACGGGAACACAAAGAGGTCGGTTGCACCGTAGAGATTTTTGAGCTCATCGTGCGAAACGGCGTTCAACCGGTGCACGTGGCGCCGCACCTCCTCAGGGAGTGAACGGTAGTAGACCTCGAACTCGGGCACCGGAATCGTGGGCTGGTTTACCAGCACCAGATCGTACCCCTGCCCGGCGAGGCCGAGACGATGATATGCCCGGAGCAACGTAGGAAGATTCTTACGGGGTTCTATTCGGCTGACATTCAAGATGTAGCGCCTGATGCCCCGCGAGTCGGCATAACGGCGTGCCTCCGTGCGGTCGATATCGAAGAAGTCATCGGACACTCCGTTGGGTGTCAGCAGTATATCATTGGCGGCCAAGCCGTAAAGTTCCGAAATACGCTGGCGCGAGTATTCCGATACGGTTGCCAGCAAATCTGCTGTCCGCGCTGAATGTCTGAATACCACATCGCGTGTGAGGCGGTAGTGTAGTGGGAAGTTCACCGGGAAATCCTTGAATAATATATCGTGCAGGGTGACCAATGTGCGGCATCTGAGTCGCGGCGGAGCGAAATACTGAAAGTGGGCCAAGTCTATGTCGAGTTCGCGTACCAACTTAGGATATTCCAACAAATTGCGGCCCAGACGTCCATGACGTTTCAGGGTCACATAGTGGACATTTGGCGCCTCGCCCAGCGTACGCCGCAAGGCCGTTGTGTCGAAGGCCGCGAAGTAGAACTGCACCTCGGGCATCAGGGGCGTGAGCCGGGCATACACTCCGCTTATATAGGTGTGCATTCCCTCGGTGGTTTCACCGTCGAAACAGTGGCAGTCCACTAAGACTCTCATCAGCGGCCCTCCTCTTTAGATTTGCGGCGTTTTGCCTTCATCTCGTTTACAAACAGGCGAGGCAGTGTCGTAACTATGCTTGAGCAACGGCGTAACTGTTTCTTGGGTTCCTGAGTGATGCGGAACAGAAATTCCAGATGTCTGCGCACCATCCAGGCCGGCGCGCGTCTCTCGTCGAGTCCGCTGTAGAACTTGAACGCGGCGCCTACGGCAATCATCACCCCGTGGCTCAGATGAGGTTTAAGCCGGTTCATGAAGTATTCCTGCTTGGGTGCGCCGAGGGCTATCCATATTATGTCGGCTCCATCGGCTTCGACCATTGCGGCAATCTCCTCGTAGTCAAAATCCTCGACTGCGCGGAATGGCAATTCGACAAACTGCATGTCGCGCACAGCCGGATTCCACTCAGCGATATTGTCGCGCATCGAGTCGAGGATCGGTTGCTGGGTTCCGAGGAATATCATACGGTATTTTCCGGATGACACGATGTCGCGAAATATCTGCGCGCCGCAGTACTGGCTGTAACGCTCGCCATAGATAAGACGGATATACAGAGGTACGTAACTTGAATCGCAGATAGCGAAGAGGCCGGAGTTTACGACGTCCAGATATTCGGGTACTCGGTTGGCCGTGTCAAGAATCACTCCGTCGGCCACCGATATATAGTCCGCACCGGGTTGGCCGAGACGGCGCGCTATGGCCGCGTGGACCTCGTTGTGGTCAAATTCGTAATTTATATTGAAATAGTTGCGTATCAAATGATCAGCTATTTATTGATTTTGCAGATAACAGGTTATTAACGGGTTATTTCAGCGACTCCAACAGTTCGGCCCACTTGCCGGCGATGACAGTCTGCGAGTAGCACCGTTCGAGTTTGCTGCGTGCCGCACGGCCAAGCTCCGTGCACTGCTCTGGATTGTCCCAGAGTGCGCGGATGTTGCGCGTCAGGTCGTCGGCATCGCCGGGGGTGAAGAGTAACCCTATGTTTTGCTCCCCCTCGCGTCCGATAATCTCTGTGAAGCCGCCGTGGTCGGGAGCAACCACCGCGCGCGAACGCGCCGCAGCCTCCAAGATCGACATGGGGAAACCCTCATAGCATCGCGAGGCCATCACCATAAACCGGGCAGAGTCGAAAAAAGCATCCAAATCAGCGCCGCTCAGGAAGCCTGTAAGCTCGACATTGGAAGGAAGGTCGGCCACAAGCGCGGGGTTCGCCACCGCTCCCGCAAGTCGGAACGGTATGTCGGGACAACGGCGTGCAGCCTCGATTATGAGGTCTATGCCTTTCTCGCGCGACAGACGGCCCACAAAGTTGACCGACCGGCCGTCTGAGGCCGGCATCCGCTCGGCGGGGCCTTCGGGTAACGTCACGCTGTTGGGAATCAAGGCTAATTTCTCGTCCGGAAATCCGGCTTGGCGGAGTTTAATACGTTGAAAATCTGTGATGCAGGCGAATGTGTCGACGCAGTCCAGATAGTGTCGGCGCAGACGGGCCACTGCGTTGCGGGCCGCGTATGCCAGCGATTTTGGCATGGAACCCTCGCAGTTATGACGCACACATTCCCACTCGTGACCGTGTTCCAGACAGAGTTCGCAGGGGGCGCCGTCGCGCATGAACAGTCCGGTGGGGCACATCAGCCGGAAATTGTGGACGGTCATGATGACGGGCACACCGGCGCGCTGACATTCGCGCAAGCCCGCCGGTGAGATGAAAGGATAGAGATTGTGTACATTGACGACGTCGGGGCGTTCCCGGTCGATGGCCTCGCGCATGGCGCGGACGCCCGACGGGCAGTTGATGCCGGCTGCAAATGCCTTGATTTTGCCCGATAACGATTCGCGTGCACCGGCTGTCGTCATAGTCAGCCGGGCCACGTCGTGACCGAGCGACGTGAAAATAGTGGCCATGGTGTCGACCACAGCCTCTTCGCCGCTACGTTTGCCGTATTCGTTATGTACCAAAAGTATCTTCATACTCTTTTTTCCTGTAGATGTATCGCCCCGGGGGCGCCGACCGGTCAGTCCAGATAACGGTCTATATGATAGCGCGGCCGGTGCTTGGTCTCCATGTACGCCTTGCCGACGTAGAGGCCGACCGTTCCGACCGACAGCATTATCATGCCGCCCACGAGCCAGATGGAGAGTATCATCGACGGCCAGCCATGCACAGCCGACCCGTTGCAGAGAGAGACGATGACGTAGATGCCTATGCCGAAGGCTATGGCGAGGGCCACGAAGCCTAAGGTGAGGATGATGTAGATGGGTGTTATCGAGAACGAGGTGATACCGTCCAGAGCCAGACGCGCCATCTTCGTCAGCGTATACTTGGTGGTACCGGCCTCACGCTCGGCGCGGACCTCCTCGACCTGGCTTGACGGATAGCCGATCATGGGGATGATGCCACGCAGATACAGATTGCGCTCCTCATACTTGGCGAGCTCCAGCACCACGCGGCGGCTCATCAGTCTGAAATCCGCATGGTTGTAGATGGTTTTCAGACCCATCCGCGCCTGGAGTTTGTAGAAGGATTCGGCGGTGAACCGCTTGAAGAACGTGTCGGACTTTCGCGACGAGCGGACGCCGTAGACCACGTCCGACCCCTTGTAATAGTCACGCAGCATCTCGGGGATACATTCGAGCGGATCCTGCAGGTCGACGTCGATGGTAATGACGGCGCCGGCATTGTCGGGAGCGTCGACGGCGGTAAGCATACCGGCCAGAATGGCATTCTGGTGGCCCGAGTTACGCGACAGGTTGAGACCGTGGCACATCGGGTGTTCGGCATGGAGACGCTCGATGATCGACCACGTCGAGTCGGCGCTTCCGTCGTTGACGAACAGCAGGAAACTGTCCGGTGCGACCAGCCCGTCGGCCATCATCGAATCCATCAGAGCCATAAGCTTGGGTGCCGATATCGGCAACATATCCTCCTCATTATAACAAGGAGCTACGATGGCAAGCTTCACCGGAGTTTTTTTCGCGTCTTCCATATGCACTTTCTCTAACTGATTCTGCAAAGTTAATAAAAAATCCCGAAAACCCTAAATGGCGGTCAAGGTATTATAGTTTTTATTCAAGTTTTGGAAGCTACATTGGGAAAGATAAAAAGAGCGGACTTTTTCAGGGTTGAGCGGCGGCGGGGACGCCTTGCACGGACTTTCCCGGTGTCGGTGCGCGTAAAAGGGTCAGGAAAATATCTGGAGAGCATCTGGAAAGTCCGAAGCCGTGCGTCCCCGCGCGGCAAGTCCTCCGAGCGAAGCGAGGAGCCGATTTACTTTGCGTTTTATCCCGCATTTGGAATGATGAAGCGTAAAAACGGTTGTCGGCTTATTTTTTTATCCTGCCCGTGTAAAAGCTCGCCATTTTTAGCTAAATTTGCAATTCAAAAATTTGGTTCAATGGATAAGGACAGCCAACTTCCAAAGACTCTTAAACAAGTCTTTTGCAATTATTTTGAGATTGATGATGATATTATCGCCGAAATTGACAAGATTTGTTCTCTTGTGAAACTTAAAAAGAACAAGAACATCATAAATCAAGGCGACGTGTGCAGGGATATCATTATCGTCCGCACGGGCATGATGTGGGTCCGCCACCTCTTTCCGAAGTCAGAAGACACTCTGCTATTCGGATCCTCTGGAGACGTATATGCAGCGATACATTCTTTCTTCGCCTCCAAACCAGCCTTGTATTCATTGACAGCCGTTACCGATGCGGAAGTCTGGGTAATCAAATACGAAGACTGGACAGTTCTTGAAAACCGCTACCCTGTTTTGATAAAATGGATGCGCGACCTTCTTCTCGAACAGTGCTACTCGCTTGAGGAAAGACATCTGCGTTTCAAGACAAAATCAATCGAAGAACTCTTTCTCAATTTCCTGAACAAGGATCAGGCCGGCATTTCACGTCGCACCACAATCAAGACAATCAATAAGATTGTACCTCTTAAGTATATCGCTCAGTATCTCTCCATAACGCCAGAGTCCCTCTCTCGCCTCCGCAACAAGCTTGTCAGAGAAAGCTCCAAGGAATCTCAAAAACAAAAAAATGCAGGGAAAGACTAAAAGACGAATACATTAGTCTATTTCGCCATCAAATACTGTCAAATTTCTTGATTAAAATCAATTTTGCGCTTCTTTTAACAATTTTGGCTTTCCATAATTTGGAGAATGAAAACCAAGTCCCTATTTTTGCTTGAGCAGACCAAAAAAGCGTCTGCACGACAAAGCTTTATTTACTAACCAATTCCATATATTATGAGAAAGCCTAACTATCAGACATTGGTTTCCTCTATTCTTGTCGCTTCAATGGCACTTGGATCGTATGCCGCAATCACAGCAACCGTGAGCGGTGACGGAATGTTGCGCCGGGAGATGCAATCCCGGATGAATAAGTCCTCGATTCATGACCGCAAGTTGAACGGCAACCATGAGAGAAAACTTGTCATGCCACCCTCGCCCGGACAAGACCAGTTGTTACGCAACAACCACAATTCGCTTGTTCTCAACTTTGACAACAAGAACACAAACTTAAAAGCTCCGTTTCATTCAACGCAGAATGCAGGTAAACTCTATGGGAACATAGTGTACGAACTGTCTTGGGTCTCCACTCAGGTGGCTCAATACCGTATCTCCGAGTTTGACCTCGCCAACGGCGGTGCAATGACTACCGTCGGTACCGGTCCCAACAGCAATGCCGGAGGTGTGTATTTTGAGGACAATTATCTGGCTGTAAGACAGAATACTTATGCCAACCTTATCCTTTCGGAATATTTCACCCTCTGGGATGCCACCGACTGGAGTCAGACTTGGGACAAACCGTTGCCCACGATGGATTTCAATTCTACCGATATGGGTTACGACCCAAAATCGGGTAATGTATACGGATGTTTCGCGACGGCCGACTCATGGTATTTCGGCACTGTCAATCCTGATAATTTAGAGGTCAGCCTTATTTCAGAAATAGGTGAAACCCCATGGTTTGGAGTTACTTGCGACAATGCAGGTCAGATATATGCCATTGATGGTGACGGAGCCCTCTTCAAGGTCGACAAGCTCACCGGCGCCACGACTCTGGTCGGCAACAGCGGCGTCAAAACACAATATACTTGCGGCGCCGCATTCAATCCTGCGGACGGCAAGATATACTACACTCCGAATTCCCAAGATTTCAGCCAATTATGGGCCATAAACCCCACCGATGCATCGGCGTCTAAAATCTGCGACATTCCCGACATGGCACAGGTGAGAGGACTCTATTTCGGAGCCAAAATCGCTGAAGACAACGCACCCTCGGCTCCAGAAAACATAACCGTCGGTTTCCAGCCCAATGCAATGTCCGGCACCATAAGTTTCAAAGTACCGACAACTCTTTATAATGGAACGACAGGCTCGGGGGATGTGTCCTACGCCGTGTTTGACAACGGCAAGGAAATCGCCTGCGCACAGACAACTTACGGAGCCGAGGTAGAAATCAGCCATACACTGGCAAAGGCAGGGATGCACTCAATCACTGTCAGTCTGTCAAATTCCACAGGCACAAGCCCGTTCGCACGCTATTACGGATATCTTGGACCAGACAAACCTCTGAATCCGGGAAATATCAACTTAAGTTACGCCGACGGGAAATTCACTCTGACCTGGGACGCTCCAACCAAGGGAACGCACGATATCGACATCAATCCGGAGTCTCTGTCTTACAAAATAGTTGCCTATCCCGGAGAGAGAGTTGTCGCCTCCGATTATAAAGGCTCTTCATTCACAGAAAATGTAACCGAACCTGAAGATCTCATAGTATACTATTACACCATCGAGACCTTCAACAATGGCGTGTCATCGGGAAGCGTCATGTCCAATTCTCTCACACTCGGTGCACTTACGCCAGAATGCACTTACTCACTCGACACACAAGCCAATTTCAATGCCTGTACCGTCATCGACGGTTCTTCCGACGGCAAGACATGGGAATGGCGCGAAGACAAAGAATGTGCCCGTTGCCAGTATGACAACACCAATCCGAAGGACGAATGGCTGATTCTGCCCCAAATGAAAATGGAAGCCGGCAAAGCGTATCTTGTTTCTTTCGTGGTCGGCTGTGAATCTCCTTCCTACCGAGAGATTTTAGAAATGAGGGCAGGTATGGCACCCACCAGTCAAGCCATGACTAAAAATGTCATTTCTCCGTTTGTGGTCAATAAACGATGGTCTTATGGCGGCATGGAGGTCGAAGCTTATTTCACCCCCGACCAGACCGGCATCTGGCATCTCGGCCTTCATGCTACATCCGCTGCAAAAATGTACTGGATCTGGATCAAGGATATCAAAGTCGCGGCCGGCGTCAACTCTCTCGCTCCCACCGCCGTAACCGGGATATCCGCAGTTTCCGACCCGACCGGTGCACTGAAATCTACCCTGACGTTCACAGTGCCTTCAAAGAATCTTGCCGGCACAGAACTCGACCCTGTCACAAAGATTGAGATTCTTCGCGATGATGAATTAATCGGAGTCCTTGACTCTCCGGCTCCGGCCAACGGCAGTGTGGCATCTTACATAGACAATTCCGCCACGCACGGAAATAATGTCTATACAATAGTCGCCTACAACAGGTATGGCCGCGGCATCGAGGCCAAGCACACACAGTTTGTCGGTTATGACGTGCCGGCCCAGGTTGTCAATGTACGTGCGACAAAAGATGCGTCCACCGGGCTCGTAAACCTGAAATGGGATCCTGTAACCGAAGATGTCAATGGGCTTGTATTCCCAGAAGGATATGTGAAATATCAGATTCTGTTCGTGGACGGATCACAACGTCAACTGCTGGATGATTACGTGGATGGAACCGAAGCAAACATAAATGTCCATACCGACGAGGGAACTCAATCCATGATTTATTTCGGGGTATTTGCTGTTACCGAAGATGGCCAGGGCGAAGGTTCCGCATCCAACTATCTATGCATCGGGACTCCTTATCAACTTCCTGTCCATGTCCGCAATGTAGGAGGTAATCTCAACACACTGTGGGGTATCGATGACCTCGTTGAAGGAGCAAGCTGGTACTATATATCCGATATTATCGAAGAAGAACTTGGCGGTGACGCCGACGGCGATGAATACGCCTTCATGTTCTATGGTGAGGAAGAGGACGCTTCAAGCCAGCTCGTCTCCGGCATGATTGACATCCCCGCCAATGCCGTCAAACCCGTTATACGCTTCAGCGACTTCGTCTATGAAAGCGAAAATATCCTTGAAGTGATGGTAAGCACTGACGGCTTGACATTCTCACCCATATTCCAGACATCACCCTATGACGATGCCGTTACTTGGGGCGAAGATGAAGGCTGGTTCGAACGCGACATAGACATCTCCGCCTTCAAAGGGAAAACCATTCGCATTGCATTCCGAGGCACTCTTGTGGACGCTGAATACATATTCATAGACAAAATAAGCGTACTCGACATCAAGAATGACGAATTGACTGAAGTACTTCTTTCCGCTCCCAACATGGTGGAGGGCGGTTCCGAAATTCCCATGAATGTTTCTTTGGCCAACAGGGGTCTGAACAGCGCAGAGAACTATACGGTTGACCTGTTGCGCGACGGTCAGGTCATTGAAACAATTCCCGGTGTCGCCCTTGAACCGGAACAGACCGCCACTCTCAAACTTTCGGACACGACTATGCCGGAAGCGGGAAAAAACTATAAGTATCAGGCACGTGTAAACTACACCGCCGATCAGGATCAGACCAACAATGTCTCGGCTGAGATTGAAGTCAACGTTCTCTCTCCGGCGCTCCCCATAATCTCCGACCTTACAGCCGAGATAAAAGATGAAGGCGTTGAATTGACATGGACCGAACCCGGACAAGACATCAAACCCCGCAAATTAACCGTCGAGGACTTCGAGAACTATACGCCTTGGTGGCCTAATACACCGGGCGAATGGACAGTTGTCAAATCCGATAACGGTACAAACGGCGGATTCCAAGGCATTGACATTCCCGGCTTGACACTGGGTGAATCAAAGGCTCCTTTCTTCCTGTTCGACTCAAGTATGGAAGGTCTGAACAAAACATTCGCCGCTTCATCGGGCACCAAATACATGGCAGCAATGTTCAATTACGACGGCAGCGCAATTGACTCATGGCTCATATCGCCCGAACTCCCCGGCAATGCCCAAATCATAACCTTTATGGCCCGCAGCTATACAAGCTCATATCCCGAGTCGTTCGCGGTGGCCTGCTCAACCACCGGCACCAATCCTGAGGATTTCGAAACTATCAAGGGTTCAGGGGTGAAGAGAGTTCCGCAGACGTGGGGGCTTTATTCAGTTCAGGTTCCTGAAGGCACAAAATATGTGGCCATTCACGCCACCACTTCCGACGGATTCATGCTGATGATTGACGATTTTGCCATGCAACTTGCATCGAGTCCTGAGATTTCGCTTGAACTGAAGGGCTATAACATTTATAGAGATGGCGCTAAGTTAAACGACTATCCGATTACCGACACACGTTTTGTCGATTCGGAAGCTGCTCTTGGCAAACACATCTATGAAGTAACTGCTGTTTACAAGAACGGTGAATCCGCAATGTCTAACAAGGCTGAAATCAATCTTAGCGGAATTTCGGCTGTGTCAATAGACGGAGCTTCGATACGGGGCGAGAAAGGATGCCTCGTAATCACAAATGCTGTTGACAGAAAAGTTATGGTCGCAGGTACCGACGGTGTTGTTCTACGGAGCGGTATATGCACCGAACCAGAACTTATCATTCACGCATCTACTGGAGTCTATACTGTTTCTATCAACGGTAAGACTGTAAAGGTATTCGTAAAATAGTAGAACAAATATTTCTCAAATAACGGGTGTGCTGTGATTCAGTTTATGGCACACCCTGCCAAGACCCAGTTTCATAAAAAAGTTGACTCCGGAAGCGCGACCGCTCCGGAGTCATCATTTTATGAAATGTGTCTTTTGAAATGAGGTCTTATTCTTCTATGTCGATTTCGAAGTCGTCGCCGAAGAGGTCTTCGGGGGTGTCGCCGGAGCCGGCTGAGGGTGCCTCGTCAACCGGTGCATCGCTGCCGTCGTCGCTCTTATTGGTCTCCTTGCCGGGCAGGAAGGGATTCGTCTTGCCGTCTTTGTTCTTCGCTGCGTTGAGCTTCTCGAGAATCTTATCTTCCAGTTCTTCGGCAAGTTCGGGGTTGTCGGCGATGACCTTCTTCACTGCGTCGCGACCCTGGCCGAGCTTGGATCCGTTGTATGAGAACCATGCACCCGATTTCTTGACGATGCCGTGCTCTACAGCCAAGTCAATAATTTCGCCGGCCTTGGATATACCCTCGCCGAACATGATCTCGAACTCGCACTTCATGAACGGAGGCGCAACTTTGTTCTTCACAACCTTCACCTTGGTGAGGCGGCCGATTGTTGTGTCTCCATCCTTTATGTATGTTGAGGGACGTATGTCGATACGCACCGAAGAATAGAACTTCAGGGCGTTACCGCCGGTGGTGGTTTCCGGATTGCCGAACATCACGCCGATCTTCTCACGGATCTGGTTGATGAAGATGCAGCATGTGCGCGTGCGTGAGATTGTACCGGTCAGCTTACGCATGGCCTGGGACATCAGGCGCGCGTGGAGACCCACATTCTTGTCGCCCATCTCACCCTCAATCTCCGCCTTCGGTGTCAGAGCGGCCACGGAGTCGATCACCAGCACGTCTATCGCACCCGAGTTGATGAGCTGCTCAGCTATGTCGAGGGCCTGCTCGCCATTGTCAGGCTGCGCGAGCCAGAGGTTGTTGACATCAACGCCCAACTTCTCGGCGTAGAAACGGTCGAAAGCGTGTTCAGCATCGATAATAGCGCAGATACCGCCCTTCTTCTGTGCTTCGGCTATGACGTGAATAGCGAGGGTTGTCTTACCTGATGATTCCGGACCATATATCTCGGTGATACGGCCACGGGGCAGACCTCCCACGCCGAGGGCGTAATCAAGGCCCAAAGAGCCGGTTGAAATAGTTTCGATATCCTGTACGGCATCATCGCCGAGGCGCATCACCGCGCCCGAACCGAAATCCTTCTCAAGATGGGCCATAGTGACGTCGAGAGCCTTAAGTTTTGCCTCCTTATCTGAAATGCGGACAGCCGCCGGTGCGGGTCCTTTCTTTTTAACTGCCATTTTATATAGTATTTTATTTTTGCAAAGATAAATAAAAAGCGCGAGAAAAACGGTGTCAAACCGTTCAAAAAAAGCATCTCGCCTGAAATACGCTGCAAAAATAGCGCCCCAGACTGCAATATTCTTGCATCCTCGTGTTAAAAAACATTAATAGGGTTTCGGGTGCCTATAAAAATCGCAACAGCGGAGTTTCACAACTCCGCTGTTCGACGCTATTGTTTTAATTAGCCTTTTTGTCTATATTAATTACCTATATCAAATTCAGTTATTCAGTTGAGCTTTTCAAGTTAGTGGTTTAGTTTCCCATGAGGTCGTCTGGAAGTTACTTCTTCCGTCCGACATTGCAAAGTTCGCACTTTTTTCATCGGATTCCAAACGCATCAACCAAAAATCAAACTTGTATCAAGTAAATTGCGACTGAATATCAGTAATTTAATGTTGTAAGAATCCATAAATTATCAAAGTCAAATACAAACTTTTCAAGGCTCAAAGTTTACCTCTACAACACCACTACAGGCAATTTTTAGCCCCACAATGGCGTCATATCTCCATCAGCTGGGCCTCAAAATTGTCAGCGTCCAGGGCACGCCGTTTCACCCGCGAACGGTAGGTGTAGATCGTGGCAAGCGAACAGCGCAGGAACTCCGCAATCTTTTCGGAGTCGGACATGCCGATACGTATCAAGGCGAGGATGCGCAACTCTGTGTTCAGTTTCTCGCTCCCCTTGACTACAATCTGCGAGTCCGGTTTCAACAGCGAATTGACACGCTCGACAAACGAAGGATATATGTTGAGTATCGCCTCGTCAAATTTCATATAGAAGCCTCTGAGCGTGTCGGTCGTCACGTCGCCTGAGTCAAGTTTCTTCAGTATGCCTTTCACATTTCCCTGCAGCGCCAGATTATGGAGTGCCAAGTGATACCGCTGCAGGTTGGATATGGTCAGCGAGCAGTACTCCATGAACAGACCGGCATATTCCTCGGTGGTGCGGCTTGAATTCTTCAATTCGGAGTTTGTGCGTTCAAGCGCTTCGTTGGCCTGCCGCAGCCGTTCGGACATCTCCGACAGTTCGGCGTTACTCTCGCGTTCGCGGCGGCTCGCCTCCTTGACACGGCGCACCTGCCACATATTGAAAATTATGGCAATGACGGCTACCAAGAGCAATCCGCTCGTGACGTATATCAGTCCGAGTTGCACTTTCTGTTGCTTTTTTACCCGATTGTCATAAGCCTTGTCAATTACCGGAAGCATACGGTTGGACTGCGCGTTGCGCATGCTAGACGAATAGAAATTCGCATCCTGGATACTGGCCTTCATATATCGGTTGGCCCGGTCAATATCCCCATCCTCAAACACTGCGGTGGCCAACTCGCGCATGGCCATGTTCTCCTTGACCGCGCCGCGGATATCGCTTATGACTGTCATCGAGAGATACCGCTTCTCTTCATCCTCATAGCCCATCTCGCGGTACATGGAGGCCATTGTGGAGGCTATGATTGAGTATCTGCGGTCGCCGGGCTTGTATTTCTTTAGGTTATCCTCAAGCCGGGTGCGCACTGTGTCAAAATTGCCGGCCTTTATCTGCGGAGTGGTCCAGTTGGTCAGATATGAGAAGGAGGTAGTGTCGGTCACCATCATGAGCGAGTCCGTGTAGACTCCGCGCAGTTCGTTGCTGCGCTCTGCGAACTCACCGTCGGGCATATACTCATACTCATACTGATACAAGGCGGTATAAGCCCAGTATAGATTGGTCAGCAGGGCGGTGTCGAGCTCGTTGCGGGGCACGGATGCGAGCATATTGTGTGCCTCTGAAAAGAGGCCTGCGTGCGAGGCTATGTCCGCTTTCTTGATAAGAAGGCGGTTGCGTGCATGCCGGTTGCCGGCTTTTTCGGCCACGACGCGTGCTTCCTTGACATACTTCATGGCCGAGTCGCTGACATAGGATTCGTACTCCTCTATCAGTTTGTCGTAAACGCGGAGGCGTTCGCCGTCGCTGATTTCGCTTGTAAGGTCGTCCTTGAGATCGGCGATGCGTTGTTCCTTGGCTTCTGTATAATTCTGGCTGCGGTCAATTTCCTCGTCGACGAGCTCGTACAGCGAGTCGAGCCCTTCGGAGTTCATATGGTTTCCCATACAAGCGGCAAAGATGGCCACAGTGGCCAGCACCACCATGGCGACACCCGTGACGAAGGACCATCCTTTCCGTTTAAAAGGAATCATGTCAATTAGAGTCCGTTTTATAAAATTTTGGCTCCGAGATATTTTATAGCAGAGGGTGTAACATAAGCATATTTATGATACACCCTCCGGATGGTTGCAATTGCTGCGTACAGCCGGTTATTCGGCGATCAGCAGGAAGTGGTTCTTCTTACCCTTCTGGATATGGATGTACTTGCCACCCAACAGAGCCGACGCGTCAATCACGGCGGCGGGATCGGTGACTTTCTCCTTGTTGACGCTCACACCGCCGGCCTGGACCATCTTGCGTGCCTCACCCTTGGAGGGGAATACCTGCGATTTGGTAGCCAGCAGTTCCAGGAACGGAACACCCGCTTCAATCTCGGCTTTAGATACCTTGAATGTAGGCACTCCTTCGAAGACGTCGAGCAGAGTGCGCTCATCGAGCTGATGAAGAGCTTCGGCAGCCTTGTTGCTGAACAGGATGGCCGATGCCTCGACAGCCGCTTCGTAGTCTTTCTCGCTGTGGACCATGGTGGTCAGCTCCTTGGCGAGACGTTTCTGCATGGGGCGCTGACCCGGGTCGGCGGCATGCTCGGCCGCAAGGGCGGCAATCTCTTCCTGCGTAAGGAAAGTGAAGATTTTAAGATACTTCTCAGCGTCACTGTCCGATACGTTGAGCCAGAACTGGTAGAACTTGTAGGGAGATGTACGCTCCGGGTCAAGCCAGACGTTGCCGCTCTCGGTCTTGCCGAATTTGCCGCCGTCGGCTTTGGTGATCAGCGGGCAGGTCAGAGCATATGCCTCGCCGCCGAGCTTGCGGCGGATAAGCTCCGTACCGGTCGTGATGTTACCCCACTGGTCCGAACCGCCGAGCTGCAGACGGCAACCGCGGTCCTTGTAGAGCGTATAGTAGTCGAAACCCTGCAGGAGCTGGTAGGTGAACTCGGTGAAGCTCAAGCCGTCGCGGGCTTCGCCGTTGAGGCGCTTCTGCACAGAGTCCTTGGCCATCATGTAGTTGACCGTGATGTGCTTGCCGATTTCGCGGGCGAAGTCGAGGAATGTCACGTCCTTGGTCCAGTCGTAGTTGTTGACCATCTCGGCACGGTTGGGCGCATCGCTGTCGAAATCGAGGAACTTCGCCAACTGCTTCTTGATAGCCTCCTGATTGTGACGCAGTGTCTTCTCATCGAGGAGGTTGCGCTCGGCTGACTTACCCGAGGGGTCACCGATCATGCCGGTGGCACCGCCTATCAGTGCCAGAGGCTTGTGGCCGCAGCGCTGGAAGTGTCTGAGCATCATCACGCCACAAAGGTGGCCGATATGTAGGGAGTCGGCTGTCGGGTCTATGCCTAAGTAAGCCGTTGTCATTTCCTTCTTTAATTGTTCGTCGGTACCGGGCATCATGGTGTGCACCATACCGCGCCAAGTCAATTCCTGAATAAAATCCATCTTTATTTGGTTGTTAGGGGTTTCACGGCCATTGACCGGAACCCGTTTTATGTTATTTTACAGTTCTATTTTATTTCTTAATCTGTTTAGCTTCATTTGTTTGTGAACAGATACTGGAACAGCGACTGTCCCACGGCCTTGAGAGTCTCGCGGCTTATGTTCGCCATATTGTCGTCCATGGTATGCCATGTCGGGCAGAAACCTGAACCTGTCCGGTAGTCGATGATATCGATAGCCGGGATTCCGCTGTTTATAAGCGGCACATGGTCGTCGGTCACGGCGGCACCCATCACAAACGGGAAGCGGTCGCCGAATCCGGCCTGTGCGGCGGCCGTGCGGAACGCATCGTCAAGCTCAGGCGCAGCCTGACGCGAGAAATACTCGGCGGCAAAAACCGCATTCGGGTCGCCGACCATGTCCAGCAGAATCGCTTTCGAGGCGCGATAGCCCGGTTTGATCGGATTCTCGACAAAGTATTTCGTTCCGAGCGCCCAGCTTTCATCGTCGCCGTCGGTGCCGTAATCCTCTGAGTCAACGAAGAGTATGTCGACACCTACATCCGGTTTCTGCTGTCCGAGCATGCGGGCCGTCTCCAACAGTACTCCGACGCCGCTCGCGCCGTCGTTCGCACCGTCCAGAGCCTTGGTGTGGTTGGCCTTGTCGGCATCCTGGTCGGCCCATGGCCGCGTGTCGTAATGCGCCAACAAGAGGAGTCGGTCCGGTTTTTCGGGATTGAAGCTGCCCATTATGTTGGTGGTTTTCAGTATCGTGCCGTCGAAAGCCTTGAGGTCGGCCTTCTGCTCGGTCACCTCGGCGCCGTGACGCCGCAACTCCGCGGCGAGCCAGCGGGCTGTCTTCTCATGGGCCTCGCTGTTGGGCACGCGGGGACCGAAATCCACCTGCGTCTGTATGTAGCTGTAGGCGCTGTCCGCATCGAAAACGACCGCGCTGACCGGAGTATCACCGACTGCCGAATCCGCCGCCTGCGACTGGTCGCCTCGCGCCGATGTGCCACAGCCTCCCAACAGCAACGCAACTCCTATTATGCCTGATATCTTTCGCATTTTGCAAAATTACAAAAAAATTCGCAATAATAACTTATCGTCCGCACGCGTTTTATCATTATGTTCAACCGTCGAAGTAGCCGTAGAAGTAGAATCTCCGTCATGCCCCTGGTCGTACTGGTGCTTTTGGCACTGGTGGGCGGAGCGTGCAGCACGAAGAAAAACACCCCCGTGTCGCGTCAGTGGCAGGCGTTCAACACGCGCTACAACGTCTATTTCAACGGTAAGTCTCATTACGATGAGCAATTGAAGCAGATGGAACACGCGTACGAGGATGACTACAGCCGTACGATGCTCATCCATCCCGCCGAGGCCCGTGCCGACCAGAAGCGCCCCCAGCCCTCGGGCGACTTCAACCGCACTATTGAGAAGATGCAGAAGTCCATCCAGCTGCACTCTATCAAGAAAAAACCGCCCAAGAAGGGGTCATCGGCCAAGGAAAAGGCTTTCCGCGCCCGCGACGAGTTTAATCCCTTCCTCCATAATGCATGGCTCACCATGGGAAAGGCCCAGTATTATAACGGTGATTTCTCCGGAGCGGCCGCTACTTTCTTCTATATCACCAAGCATTTCAAATGGCTGCCTAATGTCATCACCGAGGCGCGCCTCTGGATGGCCTTGTCTTATTGCGCCATGGACTGGAATTACGAGGCGGAGAACGCGATGCACCTTGTCAAGGAGAAAGACCTCGTCAACAATAACCTCAAGAATCTCTACAATCTGGCCTGGGGTGACTACTACGTCCGCACCGAGCGCTACGAGGAGGCCACTCCGTTCCTTGCCCGTGCCGTCAAGTTCGCCCACGGCAGTCAGAAGAACCGTCTCTGGTTCCTCCTCGGCCAGCTATATTCGCATTTAGGCCAGAAACGCAACGCCTACAATGCGTTCAAGAAGGCCGGTTCGGGAGTCTCGACCGACTACCGCGCCAAGTTCAACGCCCGCATCAAACGCTCGGAGGTTTTCGAGGGTTCCAACATCAAGGGTGAGGTGAAGTCGCTCAAGGCGATGACCCGTTACGCCCGCAACGCCGAATTCCTCGACCAGATCTATTATGCCATCGGCAATCTTTACCTGTCGCGTGGCGACACCGCCCAGGCGCTCGACAACTACCGCACGGCGGTCGAGAAATCGACACGTAACGGTATCGACAAGGCTCTCGCACAGATAGCCTTGGGTAACCTCTACTTCGCCCGGGGCGAGTATGTGAAGGCCCAGCCCTGTTACTCCGAAGCAGTGCCCCAGCTCCCTGAGTCTTTCCCCGACTACAAGACATTGAAGCGCCGCAGCGATGTGCTCGACGAACTGGCCACGTATGCCGGCAACGTCGAATTGCAGGATTCGCTGTTGACTCTGTCGAAGATGACTCCCGAGGAGCAGCGCAAGGTGGCCGAAAGACTCGCCAAGGAGCTGATAGAGAAAGAGAAGAAAGAGACCGAGCAGACCAAGCGTGAGGAGTATCTGGCCGAACAGAATGCCAAGGGGCAGGAAGGTATCAACAAGAACGAGGGCTCGACCAATACGTTCATGACCAATTCCGACAAGTCCTGGTATTTCTATAACTCGATGACCAAGAACCAGGGCAAGAACGAGTTCCAGCGCCGCTGGGGCGCCCGTAAGCTCGAGGATGACTGGCGGCGGCGCAACAAGTCGACTTTCAGTCTTTCGGACGAGGATGACGACGATGAGGAGGATAGCGACAACGCCCTTGCCAACGACTCGACGCTCACACCCGAACAGCAGGAGACGAACCGTAAACAATTGGAAGCCGAGAGCGACCCTCACCAGCCGGAGTATTACCTCAAGCAGATTCCCAAGACCGAGGAGGAGATTCAGACCGCCAACGATGTCATCCAGGAGGGCCTGTACAACGAAGGTATTATCCTGAAAGACAAATTGGAGGATTACTCTGCCGCGGGCCGGGAGTTCACCGACCTGCTGCAGCGCTATCCGGACAACATCTACCGGCTCGACGTGTATTACAACATGTATCTGATGGCCGTCAGACGCAACCGCACGGCGGACGCCGAGAAGTGGCGGACGCTGATTCTCGCCGAATTCCCGGAGTCACCATACGGCAAGGCTATGAAGGACCCGAACTACTTTGACAACCTGCGCCGTATGAACGAGATACAGGAGGATATGTATGCCCGGGCCTACAACGCCTACCTGAACGATAACAACCGGACCGTCCACTCGCTGACCGAGGAGATGGAGCGCGATTACCCGTTGTCGAAGATTCTGCCGAAGTTCCTCTTTATCAACGCGCTTTCCTATCTCACCGAGAATGATACCGAGAAATTCAAGGAGGGCCTTACCCAGTTGCTGGAACGTTATCCGGACACCGATATGACCGATATGGCAGGTGCCATAGTCAAGGGTCTGAAGGCCGGGCGCAAGCCGCACGCAGGGCTCTCGAACACGCGCGGCATGCTATGGACCATGCGTCTTTCAAACGACTCGACGGCCATAGGAGACGACGGCCAACCCGCTAATTTCGAACGCGATCCGAATGCTCCGCAATACCTGGTGCTGGCATACCCGCGCGATTCGGTCAGCGCCAACCAATTGCTCTATGACGTGGCACGTTTCAACTTCTCGTCGTTTGTGGTACGGGACTTCGACCTCGAACCGATGAGCTTCGGCAACGTCGGCCTGCTTATCATCAAAGGATTCGGCAATCTCAAGCAACTTGAGCATTATCGGTCGGTAATGGCCAAGAAAGAATTCGAGTTGCCCGAGGGCGTCCGTCCGATTATGATAAGCAAGAACAATTTTGAACTTCTCTTGCGCGAGGGGCGTTCATTTGAAGAGTACTTCCGCTTCGAAGAGAACGCCGAGGTGGACGCCATCGAGCAGGAAGTCCTCGACGCCGAACTGGACGACGCGGAAAGCGAGCAAAGCGAGCAGACCGAAGAGGCGCCCCCGGCGACTCCTGCCGAGCCCGAAGCCGAGTCCGAAGAGCAGTCGGAAGCCGAGCCCGAAGCCGAGTAGCCACCTACGTAGCCCCGGCCAGCTTTGCCGGCCGCTCGTGGTTTCCCGTCTCCGCCCCTCTCCTAAATTCTAAATTCTAAATTCATCACGCTGTGGACAAGATACTCTGGGCCGATGATGAGATTGATCTTCTCAAGCCCCATATTTTATTTCTGAAAACCAAAGGTTACGACCTGACTACTGTCTCCAACGGCCGCGACGCTCTCGATGCGCTCGACCACGACTCTTTCTCGCTGGTCTTGCTCGACGAGAATATGCCCGGCATCTCCGGTCTGGAGACCCTTGACCTCATAAACGAACGTCACCCCGACGTGCCCGTGGTGATGGTCACCAAGTCCGAAGAAGAGAATATAATGGACCAGGCCATCGGCAACCGTATCGCCGATTATCTCATCAAGCCTGTCAATCCAAACCAGATTCTGCTGTCCATCAAGAAGAACCTGCATAGCCGCGAGATTGTCAACGAGCAGGCCTCGTCTGATTACCGCCAGGATTTCAACAAGATTTCTCAGCTGATCAATATGGCCGCATCGGTCGAGGACTGGATGGACGTCTACCGTCAGCTCGTCCGCTGGGAAATTAAGCTCGCGGAGACAGGTAATCCGATGGAGGAGATGCTTCTCATGCAGAAACGCGACGCCAATTCCAATTTCTGCAAGTTTGTCAAGCGCAACTACGAGACGTGGGTCACCACCGACGACCATCCGCTGATGAGCAACGAGATTTTCCGTCGCCGTGTCTTCCCGATGTTGGATGAGGGTGAGAAGGTCTGCTTCTTTCTGATCGACAATTTCCGACTCGACCAGTGGCGCGTGCTGCAACCTCTTGTGTCTGAGTGGTTCAACGTTTCGGAAGATATGTATACCACCATACTTCCGACCTCAACCCAATATGCGCGCAACGCCATCTTCGCCGGCCTCATGCCATATGATATCCAGAAAATGTATCCGCAGCTCTGGGTCGAGGAGGACGAGGACGAAGGCCTCAATATACATGAGGAGGAGCTGATCCAGACCCAGCTCGACCGGTTCCGCCGCAAGGAGAAATTCTCGTACACCAAGCTCAACGATTCGTCGGCAGGCGAGAAATTCATGCAGCGCCTCAATTCCTCGAAAGACCTTCCGTTGCAGGTAGTTGTCCTCAACTTCATCGACATGCTGTCGCACGCGCGTACCGAGTCGAAGATGATACGTGAATTGGCGAACAATGATGCCGCCTACCGCTCGATTACCGAATCCTGGTTCAAACATTCGTCGGCGGTCGACATCTTCCGCCGCCTTGCCGAATTGGGGTACAAGGTGATTGTCACCACCGACCACGGCACCATCCGCGTCGACAATCCCATCAAGGTTGTAGGCGACCGCAACACGAATACCAACCTGCGCTATAAGTGCGGCAAGAACCTCAACTATAACCCGCGCCAGGTTTATGAGATGCACAACCCGAAGAAATTCGGGTTGCCGGCTCCGAATTTGTCAAGTTCGTTCATATACGCGCTTAATGAGGACTTCTTCTCATACCCGAACAATTATAATTACTACGTGCAGTATTATACGGGCACTTTCCAGCACGGAGGCATTTCCATCCAGGAGATGTTAGTGCCGCTCGTCACGCTCACGCCTAAAATCTGAAGGTCATGAGGTTCAGGAGGATGTCGGGATTCATCGGAAGGATATGTGCGGTGGTGGTTGTCACCATTGCGTTCTCAGGCGTACTTGCCCTGACGGCAATGACTCCCGAGGCCAGGCGGTCGTTTGAGGCGTTCGAGCGGAAAGCGGAGTCGGGCGACCCCGAAGCCCAATACCGGCTGTCGGTTATACTCGAACGGGGGTTCGATACCATACCCGCCGACACGGTCCGCTCGCTCCGGTTGCTCCGCAGTTCGGCGCAGGCCGGTTTTGCTCCGGCGCAGAACTACCTCGGCTTCCTGTACGGCCAGGGGGAGATGGTCGAGGCCAATCCAGACTCGGCACGTTACTGGATACGCCGGGCGGCTGACGGCGGTGACCCGAAGGCTGCCTACAACTTAGCCTACATGTTGCTCGATGACCGCAATCGTGAGACTTCGCCCCGTGACTCCGCTGCTGTCAGATACTTGACTATTGCGGTTGATGCCGGACTTCCGCAGGCCATGACTAAATTGGCCGACATTTACAGCGAAGGCCGGTTGGTCAGTCCCGACACCGTCAAGGCCGTTGAGCTGTATGGCGAGGCCATCGAACGGGGTTTCGCCGATGCCGAACTGCGCCTGTTGAACCTGATGGGTCCCGTGTGGCGGAAACTCAACTCCGAGGAATCGTTGAGGTTAGCTCTTGAATATTGGAATATGGGGGCCTACGCGATTGGGGCGGAACTTGCGCAGCAGGTCGGCCCCGCCGAACCCGAGACGGCCCGCGCTTACGCGCTGTTAGGTCATGCCTACTCACGTGGGCAGGGAGTGCCCTACAGCCATCATGCAGCCAACGAATACTTTGCGCGTGCGGCCCTGATGGGCAATCCCTCCGCGCAATTCATATTGGCCGAGACGTTAGAGATATTCCCGGACGCCCTTGCCGACCTGATACCGGCCTCCGACGCGTCCATCTCCGGACCCAAGACCCCCGAATCACTCACCCCCGAATCGCTCACTCCAGAAACCCTGATTCCCGAATCGCTCCGCGCCGCGGCCGCGGCCGCCGGCATAACCACAGCCGAAGCCGCCGCCCGCGCCATCACCGCCCCCCGGCTATAATACATCGTGCAGACGCAATTGACCATTCGCTAAGATTGTCATTGTCTGTCGTTTGTTCCCGTATTTTGTTTCTTTTGGCTTTGTTACCCACTTGTTTGAAGCTGATGGTTTCAGAATAACCCGACGGAATTCAACTTTCCGGTGGTCGAAATCAGCCATTCCGTTACTATTCCTGACTCTTGTACAGGATTGGAGTACATAATCAAGAAAGCTGCGCCCTGCGTTCAGTTGTTCCTCGGCGTGACTGGACTTGCCACGTTTCATTTCAACAAGTACTACGTACGCTTTCCGCTGCTTGTTTTGGGCAAGAATGATATAGTCGCAGAAAGCGTTAAGATTCTGAGGCGCACCATCATCTTTATTGAAAAAGTTGAGATGGTCGCCCTTCTCTTTGGTATCGAATCTATAGACAGTGTAATCGGAAACAACGCGTGAATCGGAAACAATAGAAACGCGTTGTGGTTTACCCGCTTTTTTCTTATCCGGATCTATCTGATTTTCTTCCAGTACACCTTCGGTTATGTAATGCTTGTTGAGGCACCAACGGAGGTAATCATAATCAGTCATCACATTCGCCATACTTCAGAAAGTCATAGAGTTTCTGGGTCATATTATTTTGATGCTCGATGGACGAGTCGATGGACTCAACGTTGAATCCAAACTCATCAATCGGTATGGGCATGATGTCGACCTTGCCGCGTCTGTTGAAAGCATAATAGAGAGGTTCAATCTTTGCCGGGTCAAGGAGTTCGGACTTTTCATACAGTTTCGCGATTGTAGCGGGAGTGTCCTTCTTTCTTGACGCCACATTAGCCATAACCAGATTGTTCAGTTCGCGGACGATATAGTCGCTGTGAGTGCTGACCACCAAGCGTAACCCCTTGTTGACCAGGCGGGCGAAAATTCGTGCGATAAGAATCTGATTATCGGGGTGTAGGTTCATCTCTGGCTCATCGATAATCAGCATATCTCCGGCTTCAGCAATATGCTTCAAATAGATTATCAGGGACGATAATGTCTTTACTATCGAAGACGACATATGTATAGGCAATGTGGTCTGAGTCTTGGTTTTGGAATCTGGAATAAACTCCACGGCACCGGTGCTTGTGACCGAGAGTGAGCCGTTGAGCAATGAAGTCTCCAACTGGCAACCAAATTCGTAGAACTCGCTACGTTGCTTTCGAACATAGTCAAGGTCATTGGCGATGCGTAGACTCTGGTTGATGGGCAGAGGATAGCGCGATATTTTGTTACTGACAAGCTTAATTAACTGACCCTCATCGTTTTCAACAGATTTGATATTATCAGTCAAGTTCTGTCGGTAGAGTGAGAGTTCCTTGCTGAAAGTGTATATGGAATTACGTTCGACAGTCAGCATATTTGCATCAGCAACCGGAAAGTGGGTGCACATGTGCAGAAAGTCGCGAATCAGGTTCTGGCGGTTTCTGACATCGGCAAACGATGTGTATTGTTCCGAATCTGATTTGAACTTCACGACATTCGATTTAGCTTCTTTTGTAAGTTTGACGAGGTAGTGGATTATGTTCTCATTCTCAAAACTGAAGCCTCTGTACACAAGAGATATAGGAGAGTCAATAATTGTATTAAACAACTCGGAACTAACCGATAGCGAAATACTGAAACGGCTGAAAGGATTGTTCATGTCAGCCGGAAGACTGAATAAACTCCGCATAGATGATTTGATTTGGTTAGCTTCCAAATCAAGCATCCTACTGACCAGTTCCTCGGTGAGTTCAAATTCTCCATTCTCCAGCAATTGAGTGTAGATATCAGAGAAGAAACTCAGAGGTCGAGTAAGCAGATTATTATTTCTTGTTGAAGAGAATAGGGCATAAATTAGGTATGAGACATAAGTCTTGCCGGTGCTGTTCGGACCGCACATCAGTATCAAAGGTTTGGCACAGTCAATGCTCCCCTTTGCCACAATGCCCAAATTTTTGATATCTACCTTCATCGCGCAGTTGTTTAACAATCTACAAATTTAGCAAAACAAATCGGAATAACAAAGGAATTTGGAATTTAGGTGCCTGTCGGGTGCCGGATGCCAGGCAACGTATGACGGGTAGCTACGTGAACGCAGACTTTCCAGATCCATCGACGCGCAGAACTGCGTAGCCACCCGGCGACCGGTACCCGCCACCCGGCGCCTTACCTCAGCGCCTCATACATCGCGGCGATGCGCTCGGTGTAGGCCTCCAACGTGAATGTTCGCGCCCGTTCAACAGCCGCTGCCGAGAATTGTTTCATCCGCTGCGAATCAGTGACAAGGCCCAGAATTGCCGCGGCTATCGCGACCGTATTCTCCGGCTCGTGCAGGATTCCGTCCCGTCCATCGCGCACCACCTCCGGCAATCCTCCGATGTCGGCAACTACCGGTACGCATCCACGTGCCATGCCCTCGACCGCCGTAAGGCCAAACCCCTCCGAACGCGAAGGCATCAGCAGGATGTCTATCCTGTCATACAATCGCTGTAGTTCATCCTGCCCCCGTCTCCCCGCAAACTCCACACGGTCTGCTATGCCGCTTTCGCGGGCCTGAGTTTCCATCTCTACCCGCAACGTTCCGTCGCCGACCACTAACAGCCTCAGATCCCCGCCACTCTGTCTGACCGCCTCGGCAAAAGCCGGAACCACCAAATCCATACCCTTGATATGTTCCAGACGTGACACGACGCCCACCGTAAGCGTATTCTCAGCCGTGCGCGGTTGATTGCGACATTCGATATACGAAGGCAGGTTGTTATAGATGGTGAAATGGTTGCCGCGTCGTTTCAGGCGTACCGAATCATCAAAAAGCCTCGAATCGCCGAAGAAAGACGCTTCGGCTCGTTCCGTGATGCATTGGAAAGCCGAGAGAAACCGGTTGTTGAGTAAATGCAATAGCTTTAGTCCGTTAGGCGAATAAATGTCGCCGCCCGTATGTGCAGTGGCCACAATCTTCCTGATGCCGAGCCAGCGCAATATCAGAATGGGAATGGCGCCCGGCGCCATATACTGGACATGCGCGACATCAGGACGGACCTCAAGGACAACGCGCCGCAAACCCGAATAAAGGGACTTCGTGACCGCCTTCACGCCGACAGGACGCACCCCGGCGGACGAGAGCAGATGTACCCTTGCGCCCGCGTTCTGATAGCGCCGGACCATCGCATCCGTAAACTCAAAATAGCAAGCCACATCCACCGAATGGCCCGAAGCCACCAATGCCTGCACCAAACTAAGAGTCTGAATCTCCGTCCCCCCCGTCAACAGACAAGGAATACAAACCAAAACTTTCATAACCTTACATTTGCGATTTGGCATACCTGTTGATTGCGGCACGGCGCATAAATCCTGGCAATAGGGCAAGAACAATAAAAGGAATGACCTTATAGTTCTTGGGATTGTAACGCAAAGCCGTGAATGACTCGCGGAGAGTCTCTCTCCGGTCACCGTACCGTATTGCAGTAGAAGCCCGCATCTTATGCCACAGTCCGACATATTCCTTCAGGCCCCGGACCGATTTGTTTTCGCAATATAGTTTAAGCAACTCAGCACCAACGGGATCTTTCTCATCTTGTTTGCGGTGCGTGGAATTTGAGAAAACGTAATCAGATTCGGTGTAATATACGGCAAGAGGTATTAAACAATAGGCGATATTGTAGCGTGCGGCAATCCGTGCCCAGGTGAGCAAATCCTCACCGGATTTGACACCGACCGGAAATCCACCGACACTGTCGAAAACCTCCCGGGTAGTCGCCACACAACTGGACCAGACGGGAGGGTTCGAGGTTGCTGCCACTTCAAAATAATTTTCCAGACGTCCATCTTTGCCTTCGAAGGGTATTTTATTCAGGATAATGGGGATATCTTTCTGTTCCCCCATCTGGTGAACATATCTTCCTGCGAATACCTGGCAGTCCGGATATCTTTCACTCATATCGCGGAAGGTCTCTAATAATTCCGGTTTCCAGAAATCATCGGCATCGAGAAGAGCGATATACTTTCCTCGTGCTTCGCGTATTCCTGTATTTCGTGCTGCAGAGACTCCGGTATTGGGTTGGCGGATAAGGTGGATGCGGGGGTCTGCCAACTTCTCGACCAGCTCGGGGGAGCCATCGGTTGAGCCATCGTCAACTATGACAATCTCATAGTCTGTAAAAGTCTGGTCGAACACAGATTTAAGAGTATTCTCAATCTGTGCGACTTTATTATATAGTGGAATAACCACCGTAAAAAGCGGAGGGTTCATATTCTGGCTCATGTTTCGCTTGTCTCGTATGGTGAGGTGGAAATTAATAAGCGGTCTGTAGAGTGGTTTGTGAAACGAAGTTTATAAATTATCAAGCGTTAACTCGTGGAATCGCTGCAAATTTAATAATAATTTGCGAGATAGTAACTAAAATTAAAAAAATGTTTCTACAGTTGCCAGTCGGAGATGGTGCGGACCGGTTTGGCCGGGGAGCCGGCCAGGATTTTGTTTGGCTCGCTCAGTTTCCGGTTGACCAACGAGTTGGCCGCGACAACGCAGTTGTCTCCGATTACGGACCTTTTCATTATCGTCGTGTTGGCGGCTATCCAGACGTGATTCCCAATCTGTACCGGTTCGGGACAGTTCATCCATTCGCCGTTCTCATCAAAGATGCGGTGCGCGTCCGAGTCCATCACCAAGCTGTTCCAAGAGAATTGCACGTCCTTACCAATTGTGATGGATTTAGAGCACACTATGCTGGTTGTACCTGAGATGGCAAAGTTGTCACCGACCGACAGCTCACCCTCCTTGCCGACATGAATAACGGCCCCACGGCCTATGTGCAGGTCATCGCTGACAATCCACTTGCCGCCCGGTTTTACGGATATGATGGTATGTCCGCCGTAGCAGTCGATTGCATCGGCGCAGTGAAAGCCGATATGCGAGGCATTGAAACGGGCGCGTTGCAACTGGATGCCACCGCGGTACATTGACTTGACCCGCACGTTCGGGGCGAGCCAGATGGGCAACTTCCGCGCCTGGGCGAAGGGAAGATACCTGAAATTAAACCATATCGTGCGTGGCAAAGACATAGCCACCATCCAAAGTCTACGTAGATTCATAAAATTTCTAATTTAACTCACAGCTTCTGAAATGCTTCAGTTGTGGGAGCCCTTTGACGGAAATAACTATTGCGACATGAGTTTGTTATTCACAAATTACAACTATTGTTCAAATGAAGGCTACTTCCTCGCACTAAGCAACTTCAGAATCTATGCTCCGCTTCTTTGAACCTATACTCAGTCGTTCTACAATTGTTACTGATGATTTTACAACTTTGTTTACAACCGGGTTTAGAAGTATTGAAACCATCCAGATGGAAATAAACAACACCGAATAAACCATCATAATCCGAAAAATGGCTTCAGGTCGTCCAAATGTCCCGAAGAGTCTGTTATATGTAGAGATTAGTTCGGGATATAGATAATTCCTTCCCATAATCCCATCCTCAAGCATATAGCATCCTAATGAAGCTGCAGCAATGCGGTTTACAAATGAATTTCTAAAGTTTATTCTCGTGAAAAACAAGAACAATGACACAGCCTGTACTACAACAAAAGGTGAATTATAATAGAACACCTTGGCATTTTGCCATATACTTGCCATAGCAATCAACGAGAGCGTAACAATAATGTATGCCGATAATAGCCATGATGTCCTGATTCGAGAAAAACAGTCAATTTTAACTCGCAGACAGTACCCGAGACAGTATAGCCATATCGCTTGTATCAGGGTATATCCATTTACGTTTACATAGTTTGCCCCAATCCAACAGTTGTACACATTGAAGATGGTAAATAGTATTACGGCGTAAAGTAATTTTTGTTGCGATATGTTTTTAAGTCCGGCATTGAGTATGGGAGATAGAAGCATCAATCCAAGATAAACCATAATGAACCATAATCCACTTCCCTCGACCGGGAACATTATCATTCTCCACCAGGAGACGTAGGTCTCTATACCCAGTGCATTAAGGGCAACAAATGAAAGTACGAGAAAGAAGAACGTTGTCACCACAATCCGTACCACACCGCGAGTTGTCAGATGAACTCCATACCAACCGGAAATAAGAAAAAATAAGTTTACCCCTGGTATGGTGCATGCCAATAATGCATAATATATACCTGTTGTAGCCATACTCCGAGGCATACCGTGCACAAAGAAGTGCACTGCTATGACCATAGACATTGCTACAATCCGTAGCAATTCCATATTGGAATCCCGTTCCTTTTTAGCCACTAAAGGCATTACTACATTATCTATTTGAATCGTGGCCATAAACTGCTTTGAAAACAAAAGACAAAAATTGATAATCTATGTGCCTCTAAGAGTCAGCTGACTCCAAAGTCTTTTGGACAAAGACTTTCTCTATCTGATACATCAGCTCCTCGCGCATTTCGATAAATTTTCCTTTGTCTCCGTTGGTATAATATTCTTCCCATAGAGTTTTAGGGAGGGCGTACGTATCATATTCCAGAGCATCTAAGAAGTAGGGCCTTTTCAAGCAGTCCCGTACCATACGATAATCGTTTCTCGAAATGGAAATCATACTGTTTCCCGGTGTCTTGGGCCAGTTGTCAAACAGCTTGTCAATATTCAAGGTCTGAAAGTTCCGGTGGCCAGCCCACATAATTTGCGAGATCACAAACGTCTTGGAGCGAACCCCCGATAACGACATTTTTTCGATGGGTTTAAGATTCAATTCGCCGTATGAATAATCCCATTTTGCAGACTTCCCTTGGGCATACTCGCGCATATTCTTTATGTCCCCACGGACTTCGGCAAGCGAGTGCGAGGTGAAGTAATTGGAATAAGAGGTGGCGAAAAACCACTTGCGAAGCTCTTTACGCTGGGCCGCCGATGGCGTACCGACAATACGGAAGAAGTCAGCCAACATGATTAGCTGATACTTGTACGGTAGCAATCGATAGTCTATCACACCACATTCATTGTACAAGAAATCTACAGCTTGTGTCAGATCCTTTTCCAGTCTGTCCACTATCTCGGGCAGTGAGGAACCGACCTTGCATAAATCCTCGACATTGCCGTCAATGAAGAAGATATCAGTATAATTGAAGATGCAGTCAAAAACGAGATCACGCTTGATATTCGAAAAATTATATACCGAGAGTGAGCTGATAATCTCGCTTATGCGGTTGGCCAAAAGAAAATCGCTGTTCTCATCGTACACAAGGGCCTGTAGCATGAAGTCCTCGCTGATGGGTTGCCCCTTGGAGTTGAGACGAGAGAAAACCTCAACGGCATCGCGGATGGTCCCTCCCCGCATCTTGACAAACCCGATTTCATAGGTCAGGAGCATCCGGTTGGAACTCTTCACAAGATTGGATATGCGGTTGTATTCAGATTCGGGTAATCCGAACGATTTCAACTCGGCCAGATAATCCACGATTGCATAGGTGTTGAAAAGCGTTCCAATCCTGATATAATTGCGGGGATTGCGGGGAGTGGAACTATATTCGACCTTGCCGTCGCGTGTGTTGAGATAGAATTTGTCGAAATTGGTACCCAACGGGTGGAGTACGCTTATCAGCGACGAAAGTCGTTGCCTGCCGTCCAGTACATATGCATCCGGGTTGCTTTGACTTTTCACCTCCAGTCCTGAAATATTTCCGAGAGTCTTGAACCGGGCCTGTGCCGGATCCCAGAAAACGAGCGAGCCGACGGGATATCCCTTCAGGATGCTGTCAATGAATTCGCGGATACGGGTATTGTCCCATACGAAATCTCGTTGAAATGTAGGGATAAGGATGCTGCCATCCTCAATTTCATCGAGAATATCCGAGAAATCGACCTTATCAGTTTTTATTGAAATTCTGTCGCTCATAGGGGTCCTGCTATTTTTTGAAATATCTGTGTTATTTCATCCGGTTTCGTCTTGATATGTTCAAGCCGACTCTTAAGTTCCTCGATTGTCAGCACTTTTGCCAACTCTGAAAGCTGATTTTTACGATAGTCGGTAAAGTTTTCCTTCTCCATATCCGTAAAATCCCAATATATTGGATTATTTATGACCGGAGGCTCATCTTTAAGACATTTGGCTTTGCGGAAACAACTGACCGGGAAATAAATTTCCATCTCACGCTTCTCAAGCTCGTGATAAGTGATATTATGGGCGTCAAGATATTCTTTCAGTACCTTGTTTGGTTCCGGATCATAGGGTTTATTCTTTTTCTTCTTTCCTTTATCCTCACGACCATACTTCGCTTCGACGTCGGGCGGAAGAACCTTGTCGCTGTCAAACACTGTCGATGCTTTTCTCAGAAACTCATTCCCCTCCTTTTTAATAAGATTATCGAAGAGGTTAGGGATGCCGTTCTTTCCTCCTAAATTCCATTCGCGCAGTCGGTTCTTCTCAATGGCCTCTCCCACAAGTTCGGAGGCAGTCGACTTTAATCTGGAAGAATTATAGAGTTTCACCCATTTCTTGATGACGGCCATATCATTGACTTCATTCTCCAGATAAAGCCGAGAGGATTCGGTTATAAAGAATTCCATCAATTTGAGGTCTTCCTCTGATTGAATTGCGAAGGGTTGTCCGAGACAATTTCTAATGGCTCCGGTAGGCATCCAGTTCATGCTACATTCAGCGTATATCTCGCGGTCAAGTTCGCTATAGAAATGGTTGTCGGAGCACAATTTATTGTTAAGCCATTGCTCTTCCTGAAAACCAATATCGATGAAATTATCCTTGTCACAAGCCTCTAAAATCAGTTTCGAAAGCTTGTGCAACGCGCCTTCCGAGAAATTGCGGATTGCCGGTGTAAGTTCGAAAATCATTGGCGGTTCCGTTTTTCGGATTTTTCCTTGATGGATTTCAGAATCTCGTACGACTCGCTGTATACACCTCGGGGCCAGTCCGAAAGGTCTCCGTTCTCTCCGATGGTGATAGGGCGCAGATAGGCGCCGTCGGTGGCATCGTCATCGATGAAATAAATCATCACGTCATCGGCCGAGAACTCCACCTCCGGGTCAACCACGGCTTCGCGAAGCCCCAACAGAAAATTCTCGGAATGAGACTCAACTACATACTTGCGTCCGAACTGTCGCGAGGTCTGTGCTAAAAGCCTCGCAACGGAGGCTTGGCCAGCAGGATGCACGTGCAACACCGGTTGCTCGATAGCAACCACCTTATCCCTGTCCTGTTCGCAAGCCCGTACAATAATCGGAAGCACCTGGTTGACACCCATACCGACATCGTTTATATTAATGCCGAAGTCTTCATTTTCGCTGCGGTGTACATTGAAAATGAAGCTTCCCGGATCTTTCCCCTTCTCTATCCTGATGCAACTTCCCTCCATATTGTCCGACATCCAGCGGTTGACGCGGCCCAACAGTTTAGGGTCATCCTTAAGACGGTTGTATGCCAACAGGCCGTCGGCTCCGACGGTGGCACCCTGAACATATGCTCCTGAAAGATAGTATGTGCGGGGCGGGCATTTTCTCAGCGGTCCTATGTATTCGGCTTCAAAGTATGGGAACAAAGCGATTTTTTGACTTCTTAGGGTTTCAGGGTCGTAAAAACCTCTGAAGTCGGACTTGAACTCCGGATTAAGTGAATTACCCTGCTCGTCATAGGTCCAGTGAAAGTAACCCTGATTGTTGGTCAGGGAGAAATCGCGTACCCGCATCACCTCATCGCGAGAATTGATAAGGGTTGCCTTTACGGACTGGCCGTCATCGAAATATACGCCGAACTCGGTTTCGGAAAAATTTCCGTTATGGCATATGCTCTGATAGGAAGAACCCAAGCTGAACTCATCGGAATTTCCAAGGAACAGACCGGGGTAGGGGACCCTACCCTGCAACGCATAAGATAGGGATAAGAGGAGCTTTATGATAGAACTTTTGCCACTGCTGTTCTTTCCGACCAGCAGGGTGACAGGTTTCAGTTCGAGGGTTTCGTCTCCGCCGAAGCGCTTGTAATTCCTGAAAGTAATCTTCTCAACCATCACTTACACATATATATTCAGATGCAAAAGTAATAAAAAAACTAATAGGAGCGAATTTAGCAATTTAGAATTTAGCTGGCGTCGCGTAGCCAGCACCTGGAAAGTCCCCCCAAGGCGTCCTCGCCGCAGGTAACCCCGGAAAAAGTCCGATTCTCCGGATGTTATTTCACCAGGAGTCGCCGCAGTTTGGCGAAGGTGCGCGACAGGAACATTCGCCAGATGACCGGGCGCAGCTTCTTGTCTACAGGATGGTAGTAGCGGTATGTTCCGGCGCGACGGAAAGCTTTCCTCCATTCTGACAGAGATAATTCCCTGCCTAAGACGCGCCGAAGGTCGGCGGTTTCGTCAATCATATCGTACTCAACCTTATCCCATTCCAAAGTCTGCGGTATGCCATGAATGTCGTTGTAATAAAGCATCGGAATGTTAACTCCCGCTTGCAAAGGATAATGAGAGGTTCCATCATTACGCAGATTGATTTCAAAGAAATAGTTCAAACCGCGTTCCAATCCGAACTCAATGCTGAAAGGCCCGGTATAATTAAGCCTGCGAACAAACTCCCGCACCTGCTCTATTTCCGGCAGATGTTTATCGATCTCAGTGGTTATTATGGCGTGGGTATATTCGCCGGTAGGAGAGACCCCGGGTTTCTTAACCAAGGCGGGAATCACAACATTGCCACCAGTCAGGGCCACGCCTAAGAAGAGAAGGTCCGCTTCGTTGTGGATGTACTGCTGAACAATAAAATCACGTGTATGTTGTGCTGTGGAGAGGGCCTCCCTCAGTTCCTCATCATTTTCACAGACTCTCATGTCGCCCTTGCTTCCCGCGGTGCTGTTCAGAGGTTTTACCATGCAAGGATAATCGACCTTACTATAATCGAAGTCTGGGGAATTCGAGTATTGGCTTTTTAGAACGCGAAGTCCACACTCTGCGGCCAGCGACATCTGTTTGTTCTTATCCATCCACTCGCTCACCGGGCTGGTATTTCCACAATTGGGAAACACGAACTTTAGCCCCAATTCCTTGCGGGTACGGTCGAGAGCTTGTTCCTCTGAATCGGAGGTGGGATAGATAACTGTGTTATCTGGAAAATCCGCCATATGTTCCTTTATCCACGAGATGCCTTCTTCTGCAGAATCGACTTGTACGAGATGGTCGATGCAACCGCTGTAACCGATAACATTACCCTCTTTACGGTTTTTCGGATTACCCACGCAAAGCACCAATGCGGGCATACCCGCAACGGCAAGCGCATGAATGACTCCCAAGCTGTTGTAATTTCCGGCTCCAAAGATGATGAAGTTGGGATATTTTGACTTTACAGATTGCATATTTCTTAACCGATGTTATTTCAGAATTACCGTGTGTTACTATGATTTAGTAGTTCCGATTACTTTTGCAGGGTTTCCGATGACTATGGAGTAATCCTCGATATTCCCTTTGACAACGGCGCCAGCGCCGATTATGCAATTGCGACCGATGGTGGTACCGGGCAGAACGATTGCGCCTGCCCCTATAAAACTATTCTGTCCTATTGATACCGGGCGGTAAGCCTTTTTATCAAAATCAGATGGGTCCGGGACTGGGACTCTTTTGAGAAATGACCAATCATGTGTGAGAATGATAACATTCACAGAAGTAACCACTCCTTCGGCAATCGTCAGTCCTCCGGAAGCATCGATGTGAGCCTTATTGTCAATATACTCTGGTCGACCAGTAAACTTCACACCCAAAAGCTTCAGAGCTTGAATGATAATTGTCATATACAGTCGATGGCTAAACATGCGCGAGCAGAACGCCAGACTTCTGAGTATGTAGAATAAGATTCTTTTCATTAAACGTAGAGTTGCGAAGCTATTTATGTTTCGTCCTCCTTCTGTTGCTGGCGCATGCCTAACATCATTCCGTAGAAGCCGAATGGCATACCCAAGGTGGCCATTGAATAATTGACTACATTATCAGAATAGAATGTGGCATATACGCCTATAATTGAGGCACCAGCCACGATGGCGCATAGTCGGATTGCCTGATTCTCGTTCCGCCAATAAGTCTTGAAGCAGTCTATGAAGATAAACAGAATTATAGCACCGTAAAGGTACATGCCGATTAATCCGTTGTCGCACTTCTGTTGCACAAAGTCTGAATGTGGGACAGTCAGGCCTCCGTATTTTTCATAATTGGCATACATCCAGGTCTGCACGGTTCCGGTACCACTTCCTGCGATTTCTTGATTGTTGTAAAATCTTTTTTCAAGATCCTCCCACATTGCCGACCGAGCGTTTGTGTTTACATTGTCTTCCTTGATTTTACCTTCCCTAAAATCTTGAAGGGTAACAGAATCGTCATAAAACATTTTCTCTTTTAGAGTCGGTATGGTAAACACAGAAACAATTCCAAGTATAAAAATACCGGCGATGACGGGTAATGCTTTCTGTTTCCATTTTATCAGTGAAAAGGCCATCAATGCGATTGCTGAACCTAATATTGAAGTTCTATAAATCCAAATAAAACATGGCAAAAGAAATAGCACTGCATACCAGAAGTTCTGTTTCTTTTTATTGGTGAAACAGAACAATCCTATTGAAAAAATCATCAACGAGATGTAATTTATTGCTCTCGCCGTACTATACCACATTACCCCCTTGAAAATTGTAAATTCCATATAGGGGATAAACGAAGCAATAATAGTTATCACTCCCACTATTCTCGCTAACTTACTTGACTTCAAGAATACTTCTGAATCACGAACGGCAGCCGAGGCAAAGAGGCATAGTAGCAGAGGGTAAATGTATTTGAGAATGGTGCGGACTCCCATTGCGGGAACAGGTGCGTAGAACAAACCGATAACCAGCCATACTAAAAATACAATGTAAATCTTTAGCGGAGTAGTGAATACTGGTTTGTTCTTGGCTATCGACAATCCCCAAAGACACAGTATCTCCAGTACTAACAAGCGAATAGCCATCAGGTCGAGACCGACGTCGAGTGAGAAGGCCAAGAGGCCGGTTGAGAAAGTAAGAACCCAGAACAGTTCCGGGCCGGAGTATTGGAAGGTCAGTTCCGGATTGAGGGCACCTTTGAGCACCTTGCCGTCCGAGCGGAGGAACTTCACGCCGTACCAGGAGATTATCAGGAAGTATAGTATATTGAGATACTGCATGCGTATTTATTGTAAAAGTCTATTTTATAACGGCAAACACGCCGTCGAATTGTATCCCCGTTATCGGAATGTAGAACCCCTGTAGAGGAGAGTATTAGAAGAACTTGCGGTTTCGGTAAAGTTTGGCGAGACGCTTGAAAATAACCGGAGGAAGCCGATGGAGCTCAGATTTCTTTTCCAACTTCACCTGATGTCCGTGGTATATGGGTCGTTGGTCCGGGGTTTTTCGGTTCTCGTATGAAAATATAATCAGCAGATTCTCTTCAGGAACTATGTCGAAAAGACGTTTGCTCCCCGGAATTCCTATTGAATGTCTGAGGGCATGGTCGCGTTGCTGTTCTGTTATTGTCAGCGGCGAGACAGTCACATTGTCTATGACATACTCTTTCGCTCCATGCTTGCCGTAATCCGGATTGAATTGTCTTGCCGATGATCTGTTGACCGAAAACCACTTATGGATAGACGGAATATCGGAAATATCACTTTGTATCGCAATTGGGGCATACTGTATTCCGTTGCGCCACTGTATGACTAATATTTTTGTATTGTATAGGGGATCGTCCATGTCAAAAATGCAGCATGCCTTCACATCAGACTGACAGATACGGGCGAATTTGCCTATGAATTCCGAGGTTACTTCATTTTTTCCGAGGTAATACCTAACATTCCCCTCTGGAGCCGGAATGGAAGCCGTATCGCTGAAATTCTGAAATGCCAGCCTTCGCAACCTTTGCGAGGTGGCGTCCGCTCGTTCTTCGGGAGATTGATTTTCCCGGATGAACTTCTCAACACTTCTGTACACGGCCTCATCCCAATAGGGGGTGTAGTCTTCATAGTCAAAGAATGTAATCTTGTCTATCAGACGGTTGAGTAACATTTGGGCAGATTCCTTGTCGGCCGGTTTGTGCAAATGGAAGAAGAGTCTGTTCATGCTGTCACATATCGAAAAGTACGTCAAGGTCAAGGTTCATCTGCTCAACGAAATGTCGGGGTGCGTTCTTGATACGGCAGTCATCGCCTATCTTCACCTTTTCAATCCGGAGGCTGCCGTCGGCATCATCCGTGTCAAAGTGCTCGATAATAAGCTTGTCACGCTGAAGCCGGTTTTTCTTCATGTTCACCAGCGCTCCGAACACAATGTGGTCGCTGTGCGTCTCCACGATGACCTGCACACCGTTTTGAGCGACAATCGACATAAGTTCCATCAGTGCGGACTGTCCGGCGGGATGAATATGGGCCTCCGGGTTCTCTATAATCACAAGGCCACCCGGTTTGGTCATCAGGAGAGCGACGATTACCGACAGGGCATATGAGACGCCGAACCCCGTGTTTACGGGTGCCACTTGCGACCGTATGCCATTCTTCTTCGGATAGTTGTAAACCAAATTGACAGAGTTGGATAACGAATTGACCGCAAACCGGACTTTCGGGGAGATACGGTTTAGCCACAGGGCGGTCTGAATGTCCAGACGCAGGTTGTCGATTGTCTCGTTCTCGGATGGGAGAGCTGCTTCGCGCACCGGAATGCTCTCTGTGCCATAGTTAAGCAAAATGGCCGGAGTCAGATCTCCGTCTCCAAGATTTGCCGACACTTGGCGGTGTGCGATATAGTTTGAATTTATACTATAGTCATCTTTGGGTCCCGACCGGTGGGCACTTACATATTGTGAATTGTCCGAGAATAGCGGCAGCTCATACAATTTATCGGTTTCGGGCAGTTTGAAATCCGGATAGGGGCTGAAACTGTCGGTTGAATCTGTATCATATCTGAATCTGAAATCGAGCGGCTTGTCAAGATGGTCGAAGGATAGGGAAATCTTGAACATGTCGGGAAAATCACCCTTCTCCACAAACCAATTGGCCAATGCCGCTGTCTTCGGACCTAAATTGACCGCCTTGGTCTGAATGGGCATGCTATGTGGGTAGGTATGCGACCTGACGGCCTCGCGCAGCAGCAGCATGGCTTGCGTGACAGAGGATTTTCCCATACCGTTGATGCCGGTGAGTATAGTGAGCGGAGCCAGTTCGATGGTTGAATTGGCGTGAATCTTGAAATTGTGGATGTCAATCTTGTCTATCATAGTAATGAGTCATTTTAAATTTAAGTAAAGAGTTTTTAATTTGAATTTGCTTTGGCTTCTTTTTGCCACCTTGGAAATTCCTCATCAGTTACATAGCCCGCTATGCGCCTTCTTCCGAATTTCCAATCTGACAAAAATAAGCACAAATCAAATTTAAATTTAAAATGACTCATTACTTATCAGCTGTTCTGCGATTAAATTATTTATGGACATCAACCGGTAGGCTGTAGGCTCTTTTCTGTCGGATTTCCGTCCGACTGCATCGATGAATTTCAAATCTTCCCGACACAGCTTGTCGAGAGCCGCATTGAACCGGGGGGAATGGTCTATCAGATGCCCGTATTGGTTCTGTGGTACTCTTGAAAGTCCGGAGATTAAAGCATCGAAGAGAGGCTTGGAGGTAATCTCCTTTGTAGATGTCGGAAGCTTGAAGATATGGTTGTGCGAAATCTGTCGCCATACCTGCAGGGCATTTGTGAATTGGCCGGCCACGTGACCTAATTCGAAATCAGGCATCTCGTTCAGCTTTTCGAGGGCTTTGTTGAGGAATGTTTCCATTCGGCCGTTGTAACTGTCCGGCATGATGGTGAAGGCCAATGCGCGGAGCACGAGTTCCTCTCGGTTCATGCGGTCCTTGCCGGTAAGCTTGAGTTCTTCGATGAGTGGCGAAGTGGCGAGCTGATTGACCAAGTTGTTTCCGGGACCTGGATAGAGGGCATTTCTTATTTCCTGATTGGAGAGTTTGGTGCCTCCCGAGTTAAGCCTTTGGAAAATGATAAAGGTGGCTTCATGAGGAGAGGTGTTTTTCAGGACATTGACTGAAATTTCCTCCAGCCCGATGGCGAGTTGGTCTTGAAAATCAAGGTCATCATATCCCCTGCCGTCATAAAGGTTGCCTATGAACTGTAAATTTGAGAGTCGCAAGGTTTTATTGACAGCGAAATTCCGAATGGCGCAGAGACGTTGGAGACCGTCGATAACAGTGTATTTCTTGGTTTTGACGTTATATTCGAAATACATGCTGGGCAGAGGCAGCTTAAGCAGCAGGGACTCGATCAGTCGGCTTTGAGCCGTAGCATCCCAAAGGTTCTCCTTGCGTTGGAAGGCGGGCTGGAGGTCAATGAAGTCATTTTGAAGCATCGTTATGATTGAGGCTACCGGCATGACTCTTTTTTCCACATCGATGGATGCGGGGTCAAAAGGGGTAGAAATCTTGCTGTTCTGCATACAGGTAACGAGTCAATTTAGAGTTTTTACGTCCGTTCCCAAGAACCACTCTACAAATTTAGCAAAACAAACCGGAATAACAAAATGCCGTCCGATGTTGCCGCGCCATATTGCCGTACAGTCCCGGCGAAAAAAGTCCGCATCCCATGTAGCGTAAGGCTTCCAGCCTGCGTGTTGGTGTAAAAACAATATTTTCGAAGCACTCCATTCGCGTAGCCCATTCTACATTGTACATTTTACATTCGAAGTATCGCTACATTCGCTTCAGCCGGAAGTACAGCTCGGTGCGGGCAGTGTTCGCACGGAGAAACGGCTTCGGCAGCACGCCGCTCCACGGCGTGCCGTCCGGCGCGGTCGGATTGACATACGCCTCCACCGCCCGTAGCTTGGACGCGTGTTCCGCTTCGGTCATATGTATGGCGGAGGCGTTTTGCCAGTCAAGGTTGCTGTTGACATAATACCACATCCAGACGCAATACTCATAAACAACGCTGCCAGCCTTGGCCAACTCCTTTTGCAACTCCAAGCCTATCTGACGGGTTTCCAGATGATCCGACCATCCCTCTCCCCGATGGGGAACCAGCACAACATCTGGCTGAAGATTGCTGAACAGACCGCGAAGCCTGGCCATCTGTTCCGTGGGACGTTCAGCGATATGGCCGTCAGAGAAATCCAAGAAATGAATATTTGAGTCAGGCAATCCTAACTCGCGAGCGGAGTTGAGGGTCAGTTTCCGGCGGCTCTCAATCACTACCTCCTCCGGAATATCGTTATAACCACGTATCGAGGCGCCTCCGCCCGTCATTATCACGACATGGGGAGGGTTGCCGTCACGGCCAAGCCGTGAGATGAGACCACCGCACCCCAGCGCTTCATCATCGGGATGAGGGGCGAGGATAAGAATATTGCCTTTCGGATTGAACTCCGGCAGGTTTGAGGCTCTTCTTATATTTTTTGAAATTAAGCAATTGCGTATTATATCCTTGATGCCTTTAACCATTGCTATATTCATATTTACTGATAATTCATTGATTTATAAATAATGCTTCTATGGTATTTTATTTGTAATTTCGGAAACTAATATGCGAGGTGATGCACCTACTACAATTGAATTGGGAACAATACTTTTAGCAACAGTAGTGCCGGCCCCAATCGTGACATTAGATCCGATTTCAATGGGTCCAATGACGTTTGAAGAGGCTGAAATGAGAACATTATCCCCAATTATAGGTCTGTCATCAATGTCATCAGAAGATTTTTTACCAATAACAACATTTTGCCATACTTGACAATCTTTGCCCATCGATTTTACATTAATTACCGTAGAAAATCCATGCCAAATAATCAAACCTTTCCCAATATTATGGGACTCAGTATAAAATTCCAGATTGGTCTGTCCTTTTGCCAAGAAAGATAGCCAAGATATTCCCGTCCTCAGATAGAAAAGGCTACGGTACTCAGGATAAGATGCCAACAGATTAATAAGGCCTTTAATCCCATTTTTGTTAGGAAGGTGATGAGACTCATTCCACCTGATGATTTCGTATTCAATTATCTCCTTATTTTTTGAGCGTAGAAATACTATGATGTGTATGCAATATCGAAGCACATGAAATAGGATTCTAAGTAATCTAAACATATAAGGTCTTTTAATGTTTTAAAGTGATTGTGTAATAAGCTTTATTGTGAATTACGAAATTTGAGTTACATATTGAGACAAGACTTATAAAATCTTGAAAATGTTCTTTTTATTTTTGTAAGGTACTTTATTGTAACGATAGGTAACAATGGCGCCTTCCTTAGCATCATAAACACAAAGTGTTCTTTAGCGTTTAGAGTGAACTTTGAATCTTCAAGAAGTTTGAGTTCCTTTAGTTTCTTAAAAACTTTCTTGGAATCTTTAATTGGATAATTTCTTGAGATTTTAATAAACCCAATTATATAATTCTTAATTCTGTTTCTAATTGCTTTGGCAGATTCTTCTGAAAATGTCTCAGTTTCCAATAACTGCAATACCGCATACTGAGAAATTGCATTATCCATAAATGTTTTAAGTTTAGGTTTATTGGATAAACTGTCAGGGTTAAAATAGTAAGAATAAAACGGAAAGTCAATTAAAATGACCTTGTCAGCTTTATTCAAATAGTAAGTAGTCCAATCTGAATCTTCATAGGCTATGTGTTCCCTAAAGGGACGGTAGTATTTAAAAATAAAATCTCTTTTATAGCAATTCAGCCATACGTGAGCTTGGAAGTGGTCTGATTTCAGAAGGTAACGTCCATCTACTAAATTAAAATTATTTACCTCCAGTTTCTCCTGAAGTAAATTCCTTTCACAAGTTTGACGGCAAGTTGAGGATTTAATCAAGTCAATACCATCACTTGTATATTTGTCAAATATTACCAAGGTATTGCTTGCACTAATCCAATCATCTGAATCCACCAATATAATCCATTCCCCTTTTGCATACTTGATTCCTGTATTTCTTGCACCACCTAACCCTCGGTTCTTTTGGTTTATCAATACTATATTATTATATCTTTGCCGCCATGATTCAGCAATTGATTCGGTACTATCAGTAGAACCATCATTTACAATAATAATCTCATACTTTGATTTTTCATACTCTAAATTAATTAACGAGTAGAGGCAATCATCTAAAAATGACGCTACATTATAAGCAGGGACTATAATTGAATATTTGAGCATAGTGACTTAATAAATAATACGTTATATGGTCAAATGATTTTTATGGTATGCTATTCACAATTTACTCCAAATTTATCGTCAGAGGTGTTTTAATAACTTGATTTAATGAGACGGGAGGAAGCACAAAACTTGACATTCGTGTCCCTTCGAGTTTGCATACCAATATCCCACGTGTTGCTCCGTATAGCATGCTTGTTAAGTCAAGTACTATATTTACAGGCATTTCAAAGGTTTTATCCTTAAGGAAAGTCTTCATGCTTGCCTCGTTCAGATAGAAAGTGGCCTGAGTCTCGATTTTGACAATAATCTTTTCTTCTTGTTTCATCTCAATCGAGAGGATGCAGGTGAAAAGACTGGTTTCCGGGTCAACACCGTATGAATAGGAATTTGCAATCTGCATCTCATCATTCTTGACATCAAGATTCGAATCAAAAAATGCAAATTGCAATGTTTTGATATTAAGGAATCTATATCCAGGAGCCGTGTTCATGAGAATTTGATATATTTGTCGGTTGATGCTGCTTCCAATTCTTCTTCCAGCGTAATGTCTTGAAAGGAATTGTAGTGAGTAATCCAAAGAGGTGTAGAGTGACGGACGAAATAATTATCATCCAATCTGACAGCTGAATTATACTTTGTTTTTGTGGCTTTTTCTGTTTTTAATGAAACAGAACCTTTATCCTCCGAATCGTAGTATTTCAAGATGACGTTGAGCTTTTGCTTCTTGGGTGCAACGTCTCTATCTATAATCGTGATGTTGAGGGCCTTCTCTAATTTGACAAGTGTATGGAGTTCCATATTGGCACGGCCACTCAGGTATCTGCTCACTGTTGCCGGGTCAACGCCAAGTTTTTCAGCAAGAGAAAGCTGGGTCTCATTTGACAGACGTAATGCCCTTCGGATCTTCATGGCAATCCGTGTGGATGCCTTGTACAGATCACCGAATTCCTCACGCTCTTGAGCTTGCCTTAATCCCTTTTCATTCTCAGGTGTGGCAACCAGGCTTAAACGCTTAAAATCCACTTTCATCTTAATCTTCCTCCATAAATTGAACTAATCCCTCTTCATCGACAATCCCTTCTTTTTTAAGGAGAGCGCAGACCTTATCCATTCGTTTGACCAACTCCTTTTCAATAGTAGATTCATTCAGGAATCTGTCTAAGTCAGGACAATTCTCTGTTTTTAAGTCAACTTTGATAGCACCGTATATAATGATATAGCAACGTAAGGATAATTCGATTGCGTATACTCTCACTAATGATGGTTTCGAACTTCCCCAGCATTTTACAGGAAGATAGTGTTTCTTATAAGTACCGCTGGAACCACCGCCTCCCGGCATACTTCGTATGTCCTGTTTGCTATGTGGCTCAAAGTATTCTCCGAAACCTGAAATCTTATCTTCGCTTAACAGTTTACAGATTTCTTTTATTTCCTCCTCTATATCAATTGCTCGGTCATTTATACAGGCAAAATATTCCTCTATTTCTGATTTGTCTCCAAATTCATTAACTATAAAATCACTGATTCTGTCATTGAATGTCTCAAGTAAGTTTATGACATAATTGTAATCGGTAAGCTTATCAATTGAGAGACGATAAATGTTCACGTCGTCACCATCAAACTTGGCGGCATAAAGATATGGCGGAAAAATCTCGTTTATTTCCATTCTAATGTCGATTTCAAATTGTCTCTTGACGAAGTGAATTATACTGCGATTGATTTATAAATCAATCGCAGTATAATGATATAACACTGTCCGTTAATTTTTATTGTTTAAAAAAATGAATAATATGTTACAATTCTTTAACTATATAGGGATTGATAGATTAAGTCCAGATTGGATAAGAGTGCCTTCGGACTCAATTCCGATTTTATACGTGGTATTAAGTAGTCAATCTGCTTTTGACATTCTTCTAAATTATCCAATGCGTAGCAGATTTTATCAACCACGGCATCAAGATTATTAGTATCGACAAGAAGACCGTTTTTACCGTTTTCGACAAATTCGGTCACCGCTCCGAAGCATGGGGCGATAAACGGCGTGCCTATCAATGCAGATTCGTAGGGGACCAGGCCGAAGCCTTCTCCGACTTTGGTTAGAGACAAGGTCAGGTCAGCCGCACGGTAGATGTCCTGTATATTTCCTAACTGTTTGCCTGGCATACAGACCTTGTCTTTTACACCACAGTCAATGATTATCTGCCGATAATAATTCTGGAGTTCCTCCCGACCCCCACCGGCTATCAGTAATTTAGCTTGCGGATATTTATCAGCAATTCGGGCAAAAGCCCGGATTGCGGTATCATGCCCCTTGTGAACCGACAACTGCCCAACCGAAACAAGGAGAAGTGTATCCGGTGAATAGCCCAGGGCCACCTTAGCTTCATGTTTTGTTAAAGAAGATGTCATCCTGTCGATGTCGATGGCATCATACAACACCTCAGCACGGACAAACTTGCCTTTCAGTTGGAAACGCATCTTCGAAAACTTAGAAACGCAAGCTATCAGGTCAAAAAGTTTCTGTGCGTCCCCCTGAGCAACCCAATCCTGTTCCTGACTTCTATAGTGGCCGACAATCTTGGCAGAAGTCTTTTTTCGGGTTGCCTTTACCCACTGGCCGACATCTACCCTCATCAGATTGACGTCGAGAATGTCAATATTCTTTTCCTTAATCAGTTTGGCAATACGGTTTCCGAAAGTCAGGCGCTTGATCATATCCGTACCGCGCAACGGATGTTTCCAGCGATCGCTACCCATCCACCACTTCAGTCCGGATGCCAAATATATTTTCTCGCAGTCGAGGTCATCATAGCGCCCCTGATGCTCCATAGGATACGGGAAAATGATAAGCGGTTCATATTTGTTCCGGTCAATGTGGGAGATGACATTGTGCAACACACGTTCGGCACCGGCAAAAACCGGACTGTAGTCAAGAAAAGCGACTCTTTTAGACATCTTTGGAATGAATTTCTTCAAGTAAATTTAAATAATTATCCTTCATTTGGGACATGGAAAATAGTAAATCGATTTTCTTTTGACCGGCGTATGAGATAGAGGCGAGTTTCTTTTTATCTTTTGACAGCATCTCAATCTTATCGGAAAAGCCGGAAACATCGTCAATTTTTATAAGAAAACCATCCACGCTGTTTTCTATAAGATTATCAGTAACACCGGGTAGATGAGTGACTATTGCAACAGCACCGTTTGTCATTGCTTCCGCAATGACAAGTCCAAAGGCATCTATCCGGGTGGGATAAAGAAAAATATCGGACTGGGAAAGACGGTTATACACTTCTGAATGACTTACTACACCTGTCAATTCAACCTGTCCGCTATTTATTTCCCCTGCAAGTTCTTCTTTTAAATTATCCATTTCAGGTCCATCTCCAAGTATTGAGATGTGAAATTGCACATTTTTCTTTTGTATATTTCGGATGATTGCAGGTAATAAATCTGCCCCCTTGTGATAACCGACCACACCAACAAATGTAATCTCCAACAAATCTTCTTTTTTGGCATGGTTTGCCCCGGCAACTTCCACTCCATGTGAAACAACTTTCACCCTTTGATCATATTTATGGGATGTAAATTCATTAAAATGGTCCCGGATAGCTTTTGTGGGTGCAATCCATGTTGTTACATTTTTAGCGTTAATTGCGCCTATTCTATAGAAATCCACCCAGTCATTGTGTAAAACATGAACCACCTTGGTTTTTTTTCTTATAAAAGGTAGTATGAATTGAACGGGCGCATCATAATTATTTATCAGAATATCTGGCTTTTCTGCGTTGATAATTCTTATTAAGTCCAGATATCTCCGATATTTGTTATGAGATCCAAGATTTATATATTTAATATTCGGATTAATGCTTTCGAACTGGCTAACCGCGAAATCGTTCTCTTTTGAATCATGAGTTGAGATGACAATGATTTCGTGAACGCCATCAAGAATCTTACATAGATTAAATATGTATTGGCTTAATCCACTTCCTGGTGTCAGAGTCGTTACAGATAGGATAATTTTCATTTCTTCTATCCTAATTAAAGATTATTAAAGATTGTTCCTGTACTTTATTACCTTGGCTGGGTTGCCAGCTACAATTGCATTAGCAGGCACATCTTTGACAACGACACTACCGGCAGCGATTATAGCATTATCTCCGATGTGCACGTTGCCTATGCAAGTTACATTTGCGCCGAAATCAACGTTACGTCCAATCCAGGGACGTTCGTCATGTCGGCTTTTACTTTTGACTCCAAAGGTTGTACATTGACGTATCAAACACCCGTATCCGATATGTTTAACTTCCACAAACGTTGTCCACGCATGTTCAAACAAAATGGATCCACCTTCGATTCCCTCACAGTCTGAAGCGATAGAGATATAAGGTTCGGGGGGACATAGTTTCTTCAGAAATGTCGATTCTGTTTTTAGTCTGTAAAAGAATATATTTCTGAATTGTTTATGAAATCTTAACAAGAATACCAATTTATCCTTGCCTATTATACCATAATAGTCGCCCCACCTCTTGACGTCCAAATCAATATTTCCCTTTTCCGTTGATTTCTTATAAAGATAAATCAAAGGAAGATATTTTATCTTGGATAACGCGATTTTTATTTTCAAGACTGCTTGTGACATATCTTTCTACGGTATTAAGTCCGGGTCGGTTTGGTTGTTTCTTTTGAATTTGTTTAAATAGGGTTTGATTATTTGCATAAATTCAAAATATGCTTCCAACTTACACTTCCTCGCTAAATAAAAATAAATAACTGGACATATGATGCATGAAGCAATTAAAGAAACGAGTGATTTCTCTATAAAATGGCTGAATATCAATGCTATTCCCATTATGAACAGGGATAGGTACAGATAGGGAGCAAATAATTTGAACTGCTTGATAATACCGAAATCTATCAGTTTTTTTGAGTAGATGGTGTTTAGATAAAGAGCTATGAAACCATAAAAAGTGGAGCCGATACAAACGGCATATATATTGTCAAAGAATATTGATATGCCGAGTATAGTAAAAGCGATGGCTTTTTTTATGATTTCAAGTTTCAGAACCAAATCAGTACGTCCCTTAACTTTCAATAAATTCAAGTTCACATCGATTATAGCATCCCACATTGAACCGAAACAAAGAATCTGCAGGAGATCTATCGACATGGCCCATTTATCTGTTAGAAGAAATAAGATAAGGGGTTTGGAGATTCCACATAAAAGCAACACCATCGGAAAGATGAGAAAAGAAGAAAGACCAATATATTTTTTATATACTCCGATTAGCGCCTCGTCATTATCTTGAATCTGGCTTAATATGGGGAAGGAAACACGTGAAACTATGTTGTTTACATTATTAACAGTAAGACTGGTAAATCCCTTTGCTCTGGCGAAATACCCTAAGATGGCCGGTGAAAACTGCTTTCCAATCACTAAACTGTAAATATTGGTGTATGCTGAAGCAATCACACTTGACACCAACAACTTTGATCCATACCCAAACAAGTTGCGGAAAGAGTCACGTGAGAATTCCAATTTGGGAAACCATCTTACAAAATAAAAATTGATGATAGTACTTAAGGCTGATGAACTTAAGGACTGTATTACCAGAGCCCATACGCCACAACCTAAGAATGCACTTGCAATACCTATTATTCCCGATGTAAGAGAAGCAATTACAGATATCTTTGACTTGGTCTTATAGTCTACGTTGATTGTCAGCAAAACATTGTTGATGCCTGACAACGCCCCTATAATGAGAGAAAGACAATAAATTCTGATGATTAGCACAAGTTCCGACTGGTTATAGAACTCGGCAATCCAAGGGGCAGAAAGAGCGAGAATGCCATAAAATAGCACACTCATCCCTACGTTTATATAAAAAACTGTATTAAGATCCCGGTCCGTTCGGTCTTTGCGCTGAATCAATGCGCTTGCGAACCCTCCGTCGATGAAAACGCAGGCTATGGCCATAAAGAAAGCCAACATACCAACTAATCCATAATCAGTAGGAAGCAACAGGCGAGCCAGTATAATTGATATGACAAATTGAATAATCTGGATTGAGAATTGGTCAACAAAACTCCAGATTACTCCTTTGACCGCTTTATTCTTTAAATTTTCAGCCATCTATTATTTCCAGTCAAATTCTTTCAGAATATCATTGTAAATGAATTCCGCAGGATTTAAATCGCCGTGAGGTCTTAGAACGTCTGCATAAAACGCTTCACGGTTATCCTTTAACGTATCTACTGATTCAAATATTACTTTTTCTATGAATGTCTCAATATCCTTAATGCTTGTTGCTAAATAATGCCTGTCTAAGCAATTATTTCCAAATTCATTGTTGTCTTTGCGTACCTCCTCAATGTCTTTGCTGCAGAACATCACAGGATTGCAGGTATAGAGATATTCGCAGATGAAACCACAGGAGTCGTGAATCATCGCATCCGATGTTGCGAACAGAGCCTCGTAATTACCTTCAGATAGGATAGTGTTTCTGCCCTCTTCCCATCGCTTATAGTACTTGTCGGTTCTTTCCTTGCCCCAGTCGGGATGTTGATAGAGCATGGTCTTCAGTTTGGGATGAGGCTTGAAGGCGATTTGAAGTTTATCAGCCATTCGTTCTGCCAATTTGGACATATATTCGTGCATCCAGAGAAAACCTGTCCTGTAAAGCGCGTGGCCGGAGGTAATCGAGTAGTGCGGTGCCCAGATGATTTTCTTCATATTCGGATGGTCTGATTTCCAAGGAGAATTGAAATTTTTTTCTTTAAGATTGTTAACCAACAGCGCACCTGAGGTTACGGTGTTTTTTCCCTTTCCGTCCGAGCATTGAACTGCCCGCCGTCTGTGCCATTCAGTCGGAGCATAGTTTTTCCAAGCGATGTTATGAAAGGGTGTATTGTACGTTAGACCTCCATTTTGAATTGAGATACCATAGGGATAATATACAGTAAGCAAGTTCTTTAAACATGAATATTCCAATTCATTCCCATATATGCCTTCATATGGCATAGGGTAAAAAATCAATTCAGGCTTAATTTTATTTAATAAATCTTGAATATTGATGTTGCTATCCCACACATTATACTTAGCGACAGAAAAATGAGATAAATACTCATCTATAGTCCGAATAGATTTATCTTTTTCTTCGTTTGAAAATGAGTTGTATGGATACAATATACAAGAGACCTTGAATCTATTATCATCAAGCATGCGTTGCATAATATCTTCATACTTCCACATGGGGAGTGAAGATATTATAAAAAGTACATTAACGGAGTTCTTACTTTTTATGTGGTTAATAACCGACTTTTGAGATTTTCTTATTTGTAAAATTTTATATCTGAAATTACATGTATACCATTGACGTATTGGTTTGGGCATTCTGTTTATCACAGCTCCAATAAAACCACGTATTCTGCTCATAGAATTAGAATTTGGTTAAGACTTGCAGATAATTAAAGTATACTTCTCAAAAGCATTGTGATAGGTGTGGCGGAATTGATTGTTTCAAGCATTGGTATCATCCCATTACGGTTCAGCAGAGGAAGACTTCTTGTCTTTTCATTCCATACAGGATGATTATCACGGTCGATAAAATCTGTTTCCAATAAATTCTGACACCAATGAAGTATTTTATCGAATGTTGGTGTGGGTAGTCCCAAGGCATGCGAAAATGCTTTGAACACGAATAACCCCTGAGGTATATCTTCGGTGAAATACCGACTTGAAAAATCCGGGTGGTAAGTCCCGTCTTCATTCAAGACCATCGGACTCAGCAGGTTGTGCCAGGATTCAATTGAAGTTATTTTATTGGTCAGGCTTTTGCAATCGGTAGATTCATAATAGGTTAATAAATCAGGAATCTCGCCATTGTTTATGTTAAGCTGGCTGATAAGATTCTGAAATTCTCGATCACAGTCTATTAGCATTTGAGAGCTTTCCTCATCCCATTCCCCATAAAACAATGGATTTTTAGGATAACCCTTTGACTCCGAATAGTCTTTGAAAAGAGCATACAATCGCGAAGGATGAAGAATGGGATTACTGTTGGTAAATGTAACAGCCAGCGGACTGGAAAGAATCTTAACCGGAGCACAGAATATTTCTTCAAGGAACTTTAATTCATCGTCTGATTCATTGATATTCCATAGCGCTAATCGAATTTCATTCCGATAGCCTAAGAGACTGGCAGATTTTCCATATTCGTCGAGTCTCGAGATAAAGGGCACTCGCTGAAGTCCAAATAACTTTTGAGAAGAACCTAATATGTCCAAGGCTATCGGGAAAAAGCCTGTGGCACAGAACACACTCCCTACCGCCGTATCTCTTTTCAAGTAAGGTTTGATTTTTTCAAGCCAGTTTTTCATTGCTGTTCCGGGCAAACATAGCAATACAAGGTCGGAATCGGGAATAATTTCCGAGGCTGCGTTGGAGATGGAATTGAAACAACCCGAAAATTGACTGCCGTTCTCGTCGGTAACAACAATTTCTTTATTCCAGGCGTCCGGGTGTCCTGTCAACATGTTTACTTCGTAACCTTTTGACATGGCTACCCCGGCAATCACTGTTCCAAGATTGCCACCCCCTATTATAGTTAGTCTAAAATTCTTCATTTAATTAATCCTAACATTTCTTTCGGCGAATTCAAGATCTTTCATATCATCAATTTCATACCAGTCCACAGTGTTGGATTTCAGGACAAACAGTTTCTTATAAGACTGGGTGTCCTGAGGTAAATTGTTACATCTTGCACGATGATATGCGGTGGCAACGTCTTCCATCTCGTACTCATACCCCCGAGTCTTTTTCTCCGAATATCCCGATTCGTAATCTTTAATCATTTCCTTATAGAAATCATTGGATATCTTATGAATACCCACCAACTCTCCATAAGGATTTTCTTCCGGCATCTTTATGCCGAAATTCAAGTCTGTACTGCATCCACTTAGATACAAATCCTTGCTTACCCAGATATAATACTGGTCCTGAAATTTTCTGACCGGCGTTACTAATAGTATATCAGGATTTGGATTAGTAATCAGTTGCGTGAGTGCGGTTGCTTCATAAACAATATCAGATTCAAGCAAAATGAAATCATTCTCTCCGATTTCATTCCGACATTGCCATAGAGTCTCCATACTGTTCGTAGTGGCAAAATCCGGACTGTAGACAGTTTTAATCTGAGGATATTTCAAAGATAGGTTGTCATACCATTCGTGATGATATCCAGTCCCTATGATAATCTTCTTGATACCGACAGCCAGAAGATTATCAATAGACCGTTCAATCATTGATTTTCCTTTGAATTCAATGAAGCCTTTCGGCCGAAGTTCGGTCATAGTCCCAAACCTCGTCCCTTTGCCGGCGGCCATTATGACAGCAACGTCTATCATTTAGTTAAAGGCGTTTCAATTCCTAATTCGTTTAGACCTTTTTCAAAAGTTTTGAAAAAAGCCTTGATATCTTCGATGTCAATAGCTCCCAACGAACAAAGCCGGAAAGTATCGGATGTAGAGATCTTTCCTGGATAGATGGTGAATCCGCTTGAATAGCAATAGTCGTGAATTTTCTCAAAATTCCAATTAGGATGTTGAGGATATTTCACAGATACAACCAGTCCGGATTCCTTTTTACGATCTATGACGTACTCAAGCCCGAGATCATCCAATCCTTTATGGATGGCTTCATTTACTCTACGATGACGTGCAAATTTTGCTTCCTCGCCTTCTTCAAAGTACTCCTTGATTGCTTGCTTTAAAGCGTATGCAACCTGGACGGGTGGAGTAAAATGCATTTCTCCAGTGCGTTCGAAGAAGTCATATTGTAAGTAAAGGTTACAATAGTAAGAGCGCTTGGGGTAATCTTTTGATTGTTCAATGATTGACTTATTGCCGATAATGAACGAAAGGCCGGACATTGCCATCAGACCTTTCTGTGCTGAGGCCATACAGAAGTCAACGTTGTCTCTCTCTATATCGAAAGGTATCATGCCGAGCGATGATGTGGTGTCTACAATGAAAATTGCACCATATCGGTGGGTGACTTCTCCAATTTCACGAATTGGGTTGAGTAATCCGGTTCCAGTCTCATGATGAGTGGTGTATACTACGGCTATATCCGGATTATCTTCGAGACATTTCTCAATTTCTGCAATTGAAGGCGTGTCAAATATCGATTGCTTCAGGTTGATATGCGGCAGACCGTAATATTCGCAAACTTCAGCGGCCCGAGAACTGTAAGCACCGTTATTTACAATCAGAACTTTCTTGCCCTCGGGTAAGAGGGAATTCAGACAGATATCAATGTTTATTGTTCCTGATCCGCAGAAAAGAACGGCTGTGTGTTTCTCCGGATTTCCATGCGCAATTTTGACGAGATCCGTACGCAAATCCCTCATCAGGCTGGCAAATTCCTTTTCTCGCGGACAAATATCAGGAACTACTTGCGCCAATTTTACCGTGTCAGTTGTGGTTGCTGGCCCGGGATTCAACAATATATTCCGTTTGATTTTCATTTTTGCAGGATTGACATGAATGAGTTTTTGTTTTGAATCGGGGTTGTTGTCGGTCTGCCCAAATCGTCTCTGGAATTGATTCCGACATCAATTTCAATCAGCATCGCGCCATCAGAATTATCTCGTGAACAAATAAGAGCTTTTGAAATCTGGCTTTCTTCGCGTACCGTTGTCGCATGAGCATAACCACAGGCTTTAGCTATGTCGTTGACATTGATTTGACGTCCAAGGGTGGGTTGGGCTCCTACAGACTCATGTGCTCCGTTGTTGAAGAGTACATGAATAAGGTTTTTAGGTGCTAATGCTCCGATATTCGAGAGAGCACCCATGTGCATTATGAATGCGCCATCGCCATCGAAGCAAAAAACCGGTCTATCAGGTTGGGCCAATGCTATTCCTAATGCAATTGAGGAGGCGTGACCCATAGAGCCGACGGTTAAGAAGTCATTGCCGTGTCCTTGGCTCTTGCTTTCGCGGTATTCGAACAATTCCCTTGACAATTTTCCCGTAGTTGAGACAACAACCGCATTCTCTGGAAGATTGTCAACGACAATCTTCATGGCCTCTTCGCGCGAGAGTGGCGCATCAGACGTGGTGACGTTCTTCAACTTATACTTGTCGAATGTATTCTTACGAATAACCAATGCCACCGGACGGCTTTCAGATTTAGCCATCCGGGCCATCTCATCAATCACCGCGCCTGCATTATCCTCATTCTCCGGAAGGATCTCATACGGAATACCCATCGTTGACAACAGCGGTAGGGTTACCTCACCTTGCTTTACATGCTGAGGTTCATCGTGTACGTCCGGTTCGCCGCGCCAACCTATCACGAGAATCATGGGAATGGAATAAACCTTTGCATCGGCCAGTGACAGCAACGGGTTGACGGCATTTCCTATGCCAGAATTCTGCATATAAACAACAGGTAATGCACTGGTGGCAAGATAATGGCCGGCTGCAACGCCAATTGCGCAACCTTCATTGGCCGTTATGAGATTCCGTTCTGCCGGAAGATGGTCAGTTATATATGCGCAGACATTTTTAAGCAGAGAGTCCGGAACCCCCGCATAAAAATCGACACCGTTCTCTTTAAGTCGGTTTATGAAAAACTCAGGAGATACCATTATTTGGTTCCGGGTATAAGTTCAAGAATTTCTTTAATAGGCATGCATAAGGGTCGCACTTCCTGAGCACGCTCATTGATCAGTATAGTTTCTGCGGCTTTCTTCATTGCAGGATAGGCAGCTCTCAGCATGTGGTTGGCGTAGATAACCACGTTTGCACCCCACTCTGCAAGTTCCTCTTCCTTGACATGATCATATGTGGTAGGTACGACAACAATGGGAACTTTGGGATGTTTCTTTCTGAACTTCACGCAGAATTCCTTGATATCCTCACCCGATTTGTTTTTCGAGTGAATCATAATGCCGTCTGCACCAGCCTCGACATATGCCATTGCCCGTTCAAGAGCATCCGAAACCGGTTTCCCGGCGATGAGACTCTCAATGCGGGCGATAATCATAAAATCCTTGGTTACCTGCGCGTTCTTACCTGCACGAATTTTTTCACAGAAATGTTCGATACTGTCTTGTGTCTGGATTGCGTCGGTACCAAAAAGCGAATTCTTTTTCAGGCCGATTTTATCTTCGATAATTACGGCAGAGACGCCATGACGCTCGAGGGTACGAACCGTGAAAACGAAATGTTCGATTTTGCCCCCTGTGTCTCCATCGAAGATGATGGGTTTGGTGGTGCATTCCAATATGTTGTTCAAGTCCTGCATACGGGTAGTCAGGTCGACGGCCTCGATATCGGGCTTGCCTTTGCTGGTGGAATCTGTAAGAGACGATGACCACATCCCGTCGAATGACTTACGCCGAGATCCCTCTGTTACCTCAAGATTTTCAATGATCAGGCCGCACAAACCGTCATGAGCTTCAAGAATTCTCACCACGGGCTTAGAAGCGATTAATCGGCGCAGCATCTTCATTCTTGTTTCGGGAGTTGTGCCGATATTCTTCATTTCATCGAACAGTGCGGAAGACTCAATTCCTTTGGTATATGGAATTTCTATGACCTCCCCACCGATTTCCTCCATGACCTTGAATACTTCATCGCGTAACTCCTGGTCTTTGTTGGTCTTCCAGTCATCACCGTGAATGATGTAGTCAGGTTTGAGCTTGCGAAGATTTGAGACATAGCTCCATTCGTCCTGAGGAACAACCTCCGATACATTTTTGATGTTTTCAACGACTTTTTTACGCTGGTCGTAGGTCAGGTAGGGGAGCCGTTTGTTTTCCGCAACAGCCTTATCTGTAAAAAGGCCAACTATCACGTCACCGTATTTAGCACCCTCATTTATGATGTTGATTAACCCAGGGTGCATTATGTCGGCAATCATGCCAAGATATACTTTTTTACTCATTTTGAAGAAGCGTCTTAAACTGCTGTTTATATGGAAATATTAGATATGCAAAACGTTGCAACGATTTTCGGTTGACGATTCCAGAAGTGCTTTTTTTATACTTCTGTGACCCTGAAACTCAATTGTTGTGTATGCACAATCAAGTTAGGATGGTAACACTCTAATTCCCATATCAAAATCCTTTCAATCGGATTTAGCCACAAAGTTAAAAATAATCCTGGACATGCCGAATTTTTAATTAGTATTTTAACAGTTGTTAATTTTTCCATGAAACGGAGTCGGGCTTGAAGAGCCCTATGTGAATCGAATGGAATAAAAGATACAATATTTTCAATAAGTGCGGGTTGAAATATATGTAATACGCCGATTTCTTGATCCTGCATAATTCATGCACTATGCGCTTGGGTATGTGGTATTAACTTTGAAAGCCTGAATCATATGAATATTCTGTTTACATGGCCAATTTACATTAATCCTCAATCCGGAGGGGTGGAGAGGGTTACGGATATTTTAGCCCGTGAGTTCACACGAAGAGGTCATACTGTCAGTTTTCTGCACATCAATCCTTTTGGGGAGTTGCCGAAATATGACTATCCAGTGAACATATATGTGACTCCTAATGCCGACATTAATTCGTCGGAAACAAGACAATACTATAAAAATCTTTTGGAATCCAACAATATCGACATCATTATCAATCAGGCCGGCCTTTTTGAAACAACCTCGTTGTTTGGAGATATAAATCCGGAGAATCATATTTGTTTGAACGTAATTCATTGTAATCCTCTATGGTATTACAAATATTTGTTTAGCCAGATAAAAATACTCAAGGATTCATCCAAGAAGGAATTCATCAAACGCATCGGGCGCATCCTTCTGTATCCAAAGGTCAAAAGAAATTACATCAAGAGGATAAGAAATCATTATGATTTCCTTCTTAATTCCAAATCTCCTGATATTGTTTTGTTGTCCGGTTACTATAAATCCTCGATTAAATTTATCAATCCTTCATATCCGGATGAATATGTCCATGCCATTGGAAATCCTTTGCCATTTGAAATCAGCCACCCGAAAAAAGAAAATATTATCCTTTGGGTCGGTAGAATGGAACAAGAGACAAAACGTCCGGATAGGATGATAGAAATCTGGAGACGGATTTATAAAAAGTGCCCGTCCTGGAAATTGATAATGATTGGTGACGGCCCATCGCGTAAACAAACCGAGCAAAGTGCACAAGATTTACCTCGCATTGAATTTACTGGTTTTGTTAATCCTGAAGAATATTACAGGCGCGCCTCTGTGTTATGTATGACCAGTACTTATGAAGGGTTTGGTATGGTTCTTATTGAATCAATGGCATACGGTGTAATACCCATGGCCTTTGATAGTTTTGAAGCAGTTCATGATTTCAATGCCGGGGAATTGCAATTAGTCAAGCCCTTCAGAATCAGGGAGTATGCTCGTAAGTTACAGTCAATACTGGAATTGCCTCCGAAAGGACTTCAAATGCTTCGTGATAAAGGTTATAATACCGTTGCAAAATTTGACAAGCGCAACATTGCAGACCAGTGGGAGAATCTGTTCAAACTTAAGAAACCTAACCTTTAATCTGAAAACCGGGTATTCTTGTCAGGGGTCATATAAGATATGGCCTTTAACCTACTTTGAGTTACATAAAAAATAGATTTTTATATCCTGAGTAAGCTCTGTTCTTTCCCATGATATATGAGCCCGCCATAATTCAAAATTATGGTATCGAGGGGGGGTAATATATTGCATGTCATTCTGTGAGGTTGGTTTATTGGAATGCAAAGTTATAACAATTCTGCCTTCTTTCTATAAATTTATCAAAAATTAATCCTATTAACTTAATATGGTTAGGTTATGTCAGAGCAAGAGGTGGAAGATTCTCTTGCTGATGGTTGTTTTGGGGGCACCATGGAAAGAATCCGCTTTCCAACTAATAATGGTAATTTTGATTTTAGAATGGAAATGGTCGGTATAAGGATAGCCGCCGTGATGACTGCGAGAATAAATCCTAAGAGGGGATTGTGATCAAAGAATTTATGAGCTATTCTCTCTAATGGAATTAATATCCATAAATGGGCTCCGAGTACAATTAGAGATTCTTTCCCGAAGAATCTAATGATAGAAAGCCATGGTTTACTATCCAGGAATGAAAAGAAGGTCATAAACGCAACAACAAACGATAGTTGTTTGAGTCTGTCGGCGGCTTCTATGAGGGTGTGATGATTGATTTCTTTGAACAGATAAGTGCCGATTAGTATGAGTAGGGAAGTTAGCAAAACGATAATCTGTCTTTTTCTATTTGCCATATAATTGATTAAGGGTTTTCCCAACAGATAGCCTAATCCAAAATATCCGAAAAATCCAATAGCTCCGCTTATCATAAATGGAGTTGGAACGAGTCGGATTTCGGGAGAAAAGATTAAGGTTACGATGCAGAAACTAAGGATAATCCATTTATTTAACCGAAAAAGACCCAGGCCGATGAGCTGCATAAAAAACAAGCAGAGAAGAAACCATAACGGTACGTTTAATGAGAGATAATCGGTCCTTGGCATAACGTAAAATAGTTCCAGAATCCTGCCCCAGTCAAAAGCTGACAAATCACGATAATCCCAATAATCTACTATTATACGGAAAGGGATTGATGCAACGTAGAAAAATAGAAATGGGATGATAATGGCGTACCAACGTTTTACTAAAAACGTTTTAATATCAGTAAGTTTGAAAAAAATACCGCTGGCGAAGAAGAATACAGGGTTTGTAAAGTTTCCGAAATCCGGACAGTCCGTATGAATCCAAATAATCCACAAAATTGTGATACCCTTCAGTAAATCGATGTAATCTACGCGAGGTTTAGAGATTCTATTTTCGGGGGGGGTAATATATTGCATGTGATTCTGTGAGGTTGGTTTGTTGGGGTGCAAAGGTAATATAATTCTGCGGGATTTCATAATAATTGGCTCTTATTCCCACCACCTTCCCTTTCCGTCCTACCGTCCTACAAGGTAGGGGAGGGGAGAAAGAACTTAAAAAATCGGATTATTCTTTGGCTAACTGGATGTTTTTTTGTGAAAAGTTTTGTGAAGATGTGGGCTTGGCTTGAAGATTGACATCAATGCCGAAATAGTAAAGCATACGCTCGAGAAAAGCGAATATGTAGCGTTTCACGCTCGCTATCGCAAAGCAGATGCAGAATATAAGCGGCACGATGACAAAGTAAAATAAACCGAATTGGGATTGGTTGATGTAATATCGATCCATGAACCAGGGGTATAACCAAGCATCGAAAATTGCACTACAAAGAAATATATCAAGCGACCGTATAGAGATTTGTTTGAATGTATTTTTGGTGACGTTGTTTTTCAAATCATATTGGTAGAACGCAAGGAAAACCATGCACGACAGAGCCGTAAGGAAAATTCCATTTTTGTCACCAATTATACGCATGAAGGTGGAATGAGAGGTCAGTGTCGTTACTGTAAGACTAAAACAGGAATTGATAATAGCAATCAGAAAGATTCCAAGAAACAGTTATCTCATTGCAATCTTTGGCCGATATTCACGCAGGTAGCTACCGAAGAAGTAAAAACCGAAAGGATAAATGTTTTCCCAATACTGCGGCATTATAGTGAGTCCGTAGCGGTTGAAGAAATCTGGAAGGGCGGATATGATGAAAATTACCATAATCAGTGTCTTTTTCAACTTCTTTGAGGGAATTGCCTTGTACCATATGTTGAGGAAGGGTGCCATTATAAATAGTCCTATCCACATTTCAATATACCAGGCATAGGGAATGGTGGAGAAGCTGAAAATTCCTAAGATTCCATTCTTGATGTTGTAGCCTTCTATACTGTATAAGTTGACCGCTATAGTCAGAAGTGAGAAGAAGAAATAGGAGGCCAATACTTTTACGCCGCTAAGATAAAATTTCTTTCCAACGGTCTTGTTGCAACAAAGGAATCCGGTCAGGATCATATATAAGTCAGATCCTATGATTAATGATGCCAAGATGCCTTGCAGGAACATCGAGGGTGAGTTGAATGACGAATCATTGAAATGAGAGTAGAGAAAGTAATGTGAGGCGATAACGGCGATACATGCTATAGTACGTACTATATCTAAGCCTGCGCTTCTTTGACCTTTTGCTAAACTAAGCTTTCCTGATTCGGGGGGGGTAATATATTGCATGTCATCCTGTGATGTTGGTTTGTTTGGAGTGCAAAGTTAGTATAATTCTGTGGGATTTCGAGAATTTATTGGATTTTTTAACATGTGCCCGAGGTCAGGTGCCGGGTGTCAGGCGCCGGGTTTCAGGTTTGACGTGTTGTCAGTGTTCTTTCCTCCGGATATGGCGCTTAGGCGTCTGATTTAGAGCGGAACACTTGTAACAAGGGAAACACTGTTGAAACACTTTTTAAATAGGACTTTTTTCGTGTTTTCCGGCGGCGGGGACGCCTTGGGCGGACTTTCCGGCGGCGGCGACGCGCGTAGCAACCGGTACCCGCCACCCGGCGCCCGGTACCTGGCACCCAGCGCCTGACACCCGGAACGGTAAGAAAATTGAAATAAATTTGGTGGTGTCGGAAATTTTGCTTAACTTTGCATCCGCAACCGGGTGGATACCAGAGTGGCCAAATGGGGCAGACTGTAAATCTGCTGGCTTATGCCTACGGTGGTTCGAATCCATCTCCACCCACTTTAACAACAATAACAGCATTTTAAGAGCGCCCTAATAATGGACGCTCTTTTTTCGTTATATTGTTAGAGTCCGTTTCATAAAAATTTTGGCTCTGGGGGTCGCATCCTTGAGACGATATGGGTGCTTCTCCGCAAGGAGCATAGCGAGCTATGTGACTGGAGGAGAAGTGCCTATATCGGCCAAGGATGAGAGACTGAGGTAACTTTTTTAAACGGATTTTAACCATATTCATCGAATAATGTCTACTTTTGTAAAAATATTACCTGAGACCGGCTGCTTCACGCCAATCCCGCCTTCTTTCTTCCGGTCACATAGCCCGCTATGCTCCCTACAGAAAGAAGACAGGCTTGACGCAAAGCAGCCGCCCCCAGAGCCAAAATTTTTATGAAACGGACTCTTAGGATTCGTCAGACTCTGACGAATCGATGGAGCCAGATTTATATGAGTCCGCCTCCGAACTGACGGCCCTCCCGGCCCTCGGCACGACATGCAAACCCAAAAAACAGATCATACCCAAAAACTTATCATATGAGAACAAAAGCCACCCTCCTGCTCGCAGCCCTGACCGTAATCGTCGTCTCGCTGCTTCCCGGCTGCTCGAAGTCTGAGTCAGCCGACGCCCGCGACCTCCTCGCCACCGTTCCCTCGGATGCGTCTGTAGTCGCAGTCGCCAACCTCCAGTCCCTGCTCGAGAAAGTCGGCTGCAAGGTCGAAGGTTCGGACGTTACCCCTTCGACCGAACTGACCGGAGCCGTGAACAAAATCAAGGACACCACCCTCCGCGGAGTGATGACTGACTTCATCAATGGCAAGGGCGGCATCGAACCCTCTGTCGGAGTTATCTTCGGCGTAGGTTATTATACATACTTCACCGGTATCGCCGCCGACCCCTCGGCCTTCAAGGCTGCTGTCGAGAAAGCAACCGGCGCCAAATTCTCCTCACAGGAGGATATGGAGATCTGCGGCAACACAGCCGTCAAGGGCAACCGCTTCTGGGTCAACCTCGGCACCTCGACCATCGACGCCCGCGAGGCCAAGCACTTCGCGACTCTATCGGAGGACCAGTCGTTCGTAACCAACACGGCGGCCGACAACCTCTGCAAGATTGAAAAGGATATCGAAGGATGGGGAAGCATCTCCGGCCTGCTCAATACCGCCAATTTAGGATTCCAGGAGAAAGCCACCGCCCAGGTAGCCCTCCAGACTCTTTTCGAAGACCCGTCGAGCTTCGGCTTTACTGTTGACTTCAAAAAGGGCGAAATGCAGGCCGAAGGCTACCTGATGAACTCCAAGGGCAAGAAAGCCAAATACCTCTTCCCCACCGAGACAGTCGATGTCAAGACCATCGAGAGTGTCGGCGGCACTTCAAGCGGTCTCATCGCCATCTCGATTCCCGGCAAACTCATCAAGAAACTTCAGGAGGAGGTCAAGTCGAAACAACCTTCGGCATTAGGCATGATCCTGCCGGCCCTGTCACCGATTGACGGTACAACCGCTGTCGCTTTCAGCGATGCCGCCAATATGCGTGGAGTCATCATGACCACCGGCGAGAATACGGGTGTCCTCACTACGCTTCTCGAGCAATTCGGCGTAAGTGCCAAGATCAACGGCAAGGCGCTGGAAATCACAAAAGGCCAGGTGACCGGAACGCATAGCGTTGCCGAAATGTCCAAATTCTTCAAAGGCAGCATCGCCGGTTTCGCAACCGCAGTTCCCCAGAATGCTCCGGGCGCTGCTAAGAACAGCTTTGAGTCGGGCGCATTCATGCTCGTGGCCGATGGCGGCGGCATCACATTCCGCGTAACCTTGTTCGGAATTGACAAGGACCGCAACTTCCTCATCCCCCTCCTGACCCAAGCCAACTAACTGATACAAGTTTAGAATTTTGGAACGAATAACATTGGAACAGACACTGCCACGCGTCTTCGTCTCGGAGAAAATTCCCGAGTCGGACGTGTGGCAGGCGTCGCTGACGTTTGAACGTGGAAACTACTACCTGGTCGAAGCGGCCAGCGGTGGCGGCAAATCGTCGATGTGCGCCTACATGTTCGGCTCTCGTACCGACTACGAAGGGCGCATCCTTTTCGACGGCAAGGATGTCCGCGACCTCTCGATGGAGGCCTGGCAGGAGATACGCCGCCGGCACTTGGCATACCTGCCGCAGGAACTGTCACTGTTCCCCGAGCTGTCGGCCTGGGACAACATCCAGCTGAAGAACCGACTGACCAACTATGCCTCGGACAAGATGATAGAGTCGTGGCTCGAACGACTCGGCGTGGAGTCACGGCGCGACTATCCGGCCGGACGCCTCTCGATAGGACAGCAGCAGCGTGTGGCCATAATCCGTAGCATCTGCCAGCCTTTCGACTTCATCATGCTCGACGAGCCGGTCAGCCACCTCGACGCCGACAACAACCTGATCGCCGCCGAACTCATCACCGAAGAGGCCGCCCGCCAGGGCGCCGGCATTATCTCCACCTCGGTCGGCAACCCGATCTCAATCGAATATTCCCATCGACTCAAACTCTGATGCTGACAAAATTACTTCGCAAAAATACCTCGCCGGCACGCATCATCGGATTCGTGCTCTCCAACTTCATCGGTCTGGCCATAGTCCTCGGCGCGCTGCAGTTCTACGGCGACGCAAGTTCGATATGGACCGACTCGGACTCGTTCATCAGCAGCGACTACCTTGTCATCAACAAGAAGGTCACGTCGGCCAATACGGTCGGCCAGTCGGTCAGCTCGTTCAGCGAGCAGGAGATCGCCGACCTGAGCGCCCAGCCCTGGGTGAGACGCGTGGGACGCTTCGCCGCGACAGACTACCGCGTCCTGGCGTCGGTCCGCAGTGGCGAGCGGGGCATGTCCACCTATATGTTCTTCGAGGCGATACCCGACGATTTCGTCGACGTACCGCGCTCGCAGTGGACCTACCGCCCCGGCTCGGACGAGGTGCCCATCATTCTGTCGAAAGACTATCTGGCGCTCTATAATTTCGGTTTTGCATCGTCGGCCGGGCTTCCGCAACTGTCGGAAGGTCTGATGGCAAGCATTCCGATGGAGCTCAAGCTCACCAGCGACGACGGCGAGCGCTCCATGCAGATGCACGGCCACGTGGCCGGTTTCTCCAACAGGCTGAACACTATCCTCGTACCCCAGCAGTTTATGGACGAGACCAACCGCGCCCTCGGCACGGGGAGCGTCCGTCAGCCCTCGCGACTCATTGTCGACGTGAGCAGTCCGGGCGATGTGGCCATAAACAAATACCTCGAGGCGCATGACCTCGAGGTGGCGGGCGACAAGTCGGCCAGTTCGGCGGCCTTCCTGCTGCGTGTGGTGGTGGGAATTGTCATCGCGATTGGCACGGTAATCACGTTGCTTTCGCTTTTCATACTTATGCTCTCCGTATCGCTGATCATGGAGAAGAACCGCGACACGATCCACCGTCTGCTGATGTTGGGTTACGACCTGCGGTCGGTAGGGCGTCCATACGCCACGTTGGTGATATGGGCGACCGGTGCGGCATATGTGTTGGCCGTTGGTGCGGTCTTCCTGCTGAGGGCCTACTACCTGACGCCGCTCGAAGGGTTAGGCGCGCATCCGTCGACAGTATGGCTGATGATTACGGTCGGCGCGGTGTTGACCCTGCTGATTATCCTGGCCAACTTGCTGACAGTCCGCCGCCGCGTCCGCTCAGCGTTCCGGTTGTAACAAGACGTCGAAAGTTACGGCGTCGAGGGTGGCGCCATAGGCCGACCGGACCGCGAGCTTGTACCAGCGGTAGTCGATCGTGCGCAACAGCCGGATATGCGGGCCGCGAGAGGCCGCGACGCGATGCCAGCGGTCGCGGTGATGCGAGCCGTAGAGCGTGACTCGTATCTCGGCTCCCTCCACAAGACGTTCGAACACTCCGCGTACCGACAGACCGCGTACGTACTTGCGGTGCTCGGGATAACCAAGGTCGAGGGGACCGATTTCAACAATCTTGTTGCGGTAACGTGTGGCCGGATTCTCCGGGTCTGTGGCGGGCGTGTCGGTACCTTCGCCATCGGGGTCAGTCGGCGTGTCCGGGTCAGTGGGTTTGTCCGGGTCGGGCTGCGGGTCGGGCTGCGGGTCGGCCTTGAGTTTGTCAAATGCCGTCCAGTCAAGCAGGTTTCGGTTTCCGGTGGGCAGGATGATGCTTTCGATGCCATTGCGGGCATCTGCCAGAGGAATGGATCCGATGATGCGGAACTCGGTGTCAGCCTCAGCCTTGGATTTCAGTACATCGGCACTGCGTCGCGGATACTGCCATACCGGGGTGTTCGCGCCATCGACCGATTCGGTGGCTATGCCGCTGACGGTTTCGTCGCCGGTGATGGTGTCTATCTGGCGTGTCGCATAGAAGTCTATATGGGTGGCAAGGGCGCCCAACCGCTCAGGCAATGTGAACGGGTCCATCGACACGGTGAGATTTCCGGGATGTATATGGAATTCGGTCAATGCCCTGAAAATGTTGTTGCTGAACTCGCGCGACCGCACAGGCAACAGCGGAGCGCGGTCAGAAGGAAGCACGAGACGTATCTGGCCGTGCGAGTAGTGGCGACCGTCGGCCAGACGCAATGCGTAACCCAACCGGAAGGGCCGGCTGAAGAGCGACTCCATGTCGCAATCCTCGTAGAAAGATTTCAACGAACCGATGACGGCTTTTGTCATGCGGCTGACGAGCGTATCGGACGGAAGTCCTCCGCCGCCGGGCGTGACGGCAAACCAGCTACGCACCACCGGGATATCATCATCAGGCACCGAAACGCGCACATAGTTGGCCGGATAATCCGTGCGGTTGGAATCGTAACCGTCCGGGCAGCCCGGGTCTATGCGCACGGCCAGTTCCGGCAGCGCGTATTCGGGGAGATTGGCGTAGGGGTCGGAGTTGTCTGACGAACCGGTGTCACCTGTCGCGCCCGAGTCGCCGGGGTTGTCGGTTTTGTCGAGGTCATCAGGATTCACAGGGTCGTGACGGTCGGAGGTATCCGAGGGGTCGGCGCGGTCGGTCAGTGAGATCAGAAACGGGTCGCGCGGAATGACGGTGCTGTTGTCAGAGGTGATGGGGATACGGATTTTCATCTGTTTTTTGAGGCAAAGTTACCTGCCCCAAAGCGACGTCCATCCTTATCCGTTCACTTTTTATCTGTCCTTGATGCTTTTCTGCAAGGCGGCGACGACGCGTTCGCGCTGGTCCGGGCTGACGTCTATCTTGGGCGAGACATTGGCGCCGGGATGCGCTTTCTTGTATTGGTCGCGTATATACTCGTGGCTTACGACATTTTCGATAGGAATGTGATACTGCTCCATGATAGGCGTAAGATACTGGACGGCGCTGGCAATCTGGTCTTCAGTCAGTGGCGCCTCGGCGGTGTTGCCCTGGAACTCGATTCCGACGGTAAACCGGTTGCAGTTCTCGCGGCCGTTCAGCATGGATTTACCGGCATGCCAGGTTATCTCGTTTGGTTCGGCGAGGACACAGCGGGTGCCGTCTGTATCGATCAGTACGTGACAGCTTACCCCCGAGCCCTTGCGGGTCAGTTTCTCGAGCGAGCTCTGGGCTGTAGGTTCGGCGGTATGATGCAGTATCACTCCCTGCACATCATTGACTCCGGGTGTGATGTTGGGAGTCGGCACGGTGTCGGACTTGTAGTCTTTGGAGGGAAGCGCGACGGCATGGTCGGACTCTGAAGCGGCGCCCACAGCCGGGCTTTCTGATTTATGGTTGACAGGCATATCAGCATCGTGGTGGCACGACGCAAGGGTCGGAGCCATCGCGGCCCCGGCGGCTATCATAAGCGCGAGAAGAATGCGGGCAGGGGTTTTCATTGCAGTCATTTTTGATTATACAACGTCTGCAAGGTTCAAAATCCTACCCGGATTCTGATTTTTTTAAATCTCGGAGGTCGAGAACTTGATGCTGACCACCTTGCCCGACTTGTTGCCACGGTAGTCATAGGTGACACCCCGGCCACAAGCTTTGATGACCTGATAAAACTCCTCAACGTCCGGGCTGGTAAATTCAGACGCAATGCTCTCGCGGATTTCATTGCGGCCCGCTTCTATGTCGGCCATAGAGTACAGGTTCTCATCGACCTCGACTTCATTGACAATATATTTGCCGTTGTCCTCAACCTTGACAAGCGTAAGGCCCTCTTCGATTTGCTCGGGCATCTGCTTCTGGTTCTGGGCCAGCCATGCGGCGAGTTTTCGTTCGGCTTGTTGCTCGGCCGAAAGGTCTTCGTTGACAATGTTTTTCAACTCATCGGGAGTAAACTCGACGGTGAAGGTCTTGCCCGACGAGGCGCCCTTATAGAAGATAGCGAGGCCGGCTTTAGCCGCCACAATTTCCTCGATGAGTTCGCGGGTATCGCCTTCGGTCAGAACGATAAGAATCATGTCACGGGTCTCCGCACCGGCTGCCTTCAGTTGGTCTATGTCGATGACATCCTCATTCATATCGAAATAGAACTGAGCCTGGTTCTTATCCTCGTCGAACTTGATGGCGGTCATGCGACCCTCTTCACCGAGACTGACGGGACACTCCTTGTTGGCGATTTCAATCTCGGCCTGCAGCCGGGCTTTCTCCATCGAACATGAGGCGAACAGGCCGCTGACAGCGACAAGACACAACAGCAGGAGCGACATGGCTCCCAAACGAAAATTCTTCATAACGCAAGCAGTTTAAGAAGTTGTCAAATCGAAGTTTCAGGTCATGGTTCCTAAGGAAACTTCACCAATCAAAGTCCAAAGATACGAAAAGTCCCCGGAATTCACAACCCCCGATGAAAACCCGACAGATATTTACCCGACCAAAGCATCCTGTAATATCCGGAAAGTCCGCCCAAAGCGTCCCCGCCGCTGGTAGACAATAAAAAAGTCCTATTAAGAAATTGTTCTGAAGTGTTGAACATTGTTGACCTTGTTCTTTCATACGGCAGGCGCATGGCGCCCAACTGGTAGAAGGAACACGGGAAACACAGCAAACACCTCATAACACTTTTTTAGAGGAGTTTTTAGGTGTTGTCCAGCGGATGACTACGGATGAGGGAAGATTTCTTCCAGGATGGCTGTCTGTTTTTCGGGTGACAATTCCTTAAAGGGTATATTTCTCAATTCTGTGTATAGCTCCATCTTCGGACGAATGAACCGACGCTGTGGCTTGCCGTCGATTGTTACGCGCATCTCATAGTTTCCTTTTGTGTTTATGGTCAAGTTGACATCAGTAAATCTCCTTCCGAAGCTGTCGGTAATGGTTTCTTCCTTGTCCTGTGGCTCGCCGAAACCGAATTTTGTCAAGTTGTGCTGGAGTGAGGTTTTGACGAGATTGTTCCACCTCGGCTCGATATTATATTTGGTTGAAATGGCGGAGTAATCTTTAAGCACCTCGGCGACACGCGTAATTAATCCCTCCGGATTTCTTATGCCATTCTCCTTTGCCAATTCAATCAGATCCGTTCGCGTGATATCCCTGTACTTTCCTGCTATGCTCAGGCAATGGTCGGTTTCAGGTCCCGTGCCGTAGCGGTTGAATATGAAGGTGATGTCGTAGGCCGGTGACAGTTTCCATGTACCTCCTTCTTCCAGGAGAAAAGAGAAGTTTTTGTTATGGTCATCGGTATTGTTTGCCAGGACGTTGAATGCCGCCCGTAGGTACAATTCCTCAATCTCGCGGTCGCTTAACCGGAGTTCGCGGCAGGTGTCGAACAGTTCCTCGTACGATGTTGCTTCGGGATTAATGGCAGCCAATGTCTGCATATGAATTTTCCGACCCTTCTTGCGGTCAAACCTCCGGGTAAGAAAGTGATTGACACCTTCGACCGTAAGCAATTGACATTTCTCCATCATGATACCGCATTGCACAGCCATCTCGTGATAGGCCATCTCTATCTCGGAGGTGGGGACAGCATCGTCTTCGAATTTCATAATATAATATTCATACTCTTCAAGCCCATCGACCTGACCTGATTTTATCTCTCCGGTTTTAGGGTTTATGGCAAGAATAGCTTTCATTTGCCTTCCTCCGGCAGAGGTGCCGACTGACAACAATGCCTGCATGGTGAGTTCTTCTACTTGTGGAATCGCGAGTTCCTCGCGTTGGTTCAGGATTTTTAATGACAGGCCGTACAATGACTGTATGTCTATTCGGCGAGAGTGGTCAAGGCCGTTTACGGCGGGTTCAAATTCCAAGGCCCCCATTCCCCGTTTGCCGATGAACATGAGTTTATATAGGGGTGATATGTTACGGAGAGATAGTTTGTTGGATTTGGCCCACTGTTCAAAAAGTTTGTTACCCCATGAGTCTGGCAGTGAATCGGCGATAAATGGAGGAAGTCCCTGATAAAGGCGGCGGTCATCGCCATATGTGGTGGGATGCCTGTACCAGAACCTGAGGGGAAGCAGCAACGGTGACACGTCGGGGCGATTCTCCTTTAATGCGGGATTAAAAGAAAAACTGCATTGTCGTGCGATGGGATTCCAGCTGAGACGTCCGAGTTCGGTGCCCCAGAGGTAGACGTTGAGGATGGTCATGATTTGGGATGTCTTATTCTTTGCTTTTTAGTCATGTTGTCTTTATAGAGATAGGGGGATTCTGGTATTTCTGGCAACAGCTTGTCCCAGTTTCCATACTGGCCAATTGCCCTGAGCAATTTGAGCATTGTAACCATCGACATGTCGGTGAGATGGCCTGTCTCAATCTTATAGAGGGTGGTCATGCTGAGGCCTGTCTCATCTGCAATTTGTTTGCGGGTGAGGTTCATGTTCATCCGGTATTCTCGGAATCGGAGCCCTAAGGTGCGGATGATTTCACCGGGTGATATGGAGTTGGACGTAAGTATCATTATTGTGATAATTATAGGGAATATTTATCCCTAATATATATTATTGTGATAATTATATTGCTTACAAATTTATAAAATATTTCCGATAAAACAAAATTTTCGGGGGCCGGCGTGTTCAGCATAAGATGATAAATAGACACCGGAGTCAACATTTTATTAAACGGAGTCATTTTATTGCCGATTTATCAGAAATAAATACTATTTTTGCGACATAGGCGTCTACCCGGTGACCGCGGCACGAGCAATTCGTGTGGGAGGAACTTGTTCAAGATGCCAATCGCACCCAACAATTCAATTAATGATATGAGAATTTTAGTACTATCCTTTGCAATTGTGCTTGCAGCCCTTGCCAGTAGTGTTCATGCTTTTAGTTATTTACCCGAAAACTTCAACTATCAGGTTTCGGACTACGAAGCAGCAGCCAATGCCGGTGAGCCTGAGGCACTCTACCGAGTGGGCTATGCCTTGATCTATGGTTCAAATGGTGCGGCTAAGGACACCAAAAGTGGTATCAAATTGCTGGAAAAGTCGGCTAAACAAGGCTTTAAACCTGCCAAGTCTGAGCTCGCATATTATTACACGTTTTATTCTGACAAGCCGAATGTAAAGAAGATTCGCCGACTTGCCGAAGAAGCCGGCGGGACTAACGACGGCCAGGTGGCATATGTATTGTATTATCTAACCGTCAACGGAATAGGATCGGAAGCTGATCCGGAGTTAGCGGCCAAATATCTAATGAACAGCGCTTTCTGTAAATTTCCGACCGGAATGGTTGAGTTTGCAAAATGCCTGGACTATGACGGTCCTTACATGGGAATGGAAATCGAATACGATCCGTTCGCAGCTGTGAATTGGCTACGCAAAGCAGCTGATTACGGGGTAACAGACGCATTCATTGAACTATATTACAAGTTCACGGCCGGTGTAAAGATAGGCGTCAACCGCCCCTTGGCTCATCGCTACCTCAGAGAAGGTGCGCGTTTGGGCGACAGGGAATGCCAGTACACTTTGGGTGTAAATCTGATGGAAGGTATCGAAGGATTTGAAAAGGACACCGTTGAGGGCCGAAAATATCTCGAGATGGCCTCCGCACAGGGTGATGAGCTTGCTGCCGATTATCTTCGCGGCATTGACGGTGACGGTAGCCGGTACGAGGATGACCGCATGATTGGAAGTTTACCCGAAGTGGACAGCGACTTATTTACTGAAATCCGGATTGTAGATGAATCCAATGAGGCACCGGTTGTTAATCAACCGGATGTTTTCCCCGAATTTCCGGGTGGAATTTCAGCCCTAATGGGTTTCTTATGTCAAGAAATACGATATCCCGACCGATGCGTAAATGAGAAAATCCAGGGCAAGGTCGTTGCGCGATTTGTAGTAAAGAGCGACGGCACAATTGGCACCATTGAAATCCTTAGGAGTGTAGATTCGGATTTGGATCTTGAGGCAGCGCGTGTAATCGGCCTTCTCCCTAAATTCACCCCGGGAACGGTCGATGGTAAACCTGTCGACGTATGGTACATCCTCCCGATATCTTTTAAACTACCCTAAAGAAAGATAAAAAATATCGGATGAGGCATATCACTGTCTCCACGCTGGACTTTGCGGTCTTGCGGTACAAAAGCCCAGTAGATATCTACGCGAGCAAATGACTTTTTCCATGTTGGGGCCGGGGCGTTTTTTTGTTGGTGGAACGGCGAATTTTTGCTAAATTTGTATTTTGAAGAACGTTAGGAAATAACTCGGTAAAGTTTATCCTCCTTCTCGGTAAAGTTTATCCTCGTTAATGATAACCGACATGAAGATTCAGCACGTTGACACCAATGGCCCAACATATTCCCCTCCGTTCAGAATAACTGCTAAAATTCTCAACCTTGTGGCCAACATTTCATCCAAGATTGAGAGGTACGCCATACTCCTGGAACAGGACACCGAGCTGCGTCTGCGCAAAGCCAACCGCATCAAGACCATCCACAGTTCACTCGCAATCGAGGGCAACGAACTGTCAGAGGGGCAGGTACGCGACATCATCAACGGCAAAAATGTGGTGGCACCCATACGCGAGATTCAGGAAGTTAAGAACGCTATTGCCACATACGACCTTTTCCCGTCGCTCAATCCATTTGACGAAAAAGACCTGCTGCTCGCACACCGGACGATGATGCAGGCCTTAGTGGATAATCCCGGACGCTGGCGCACAGGAGGTGTAGGCGTATTTGGTGAACAAGGATGTGTCCACATGGCTCCACCCGCCGAACGAGTACCGACATTGATGGCCGACCTTTTCGACTGGCTCAAAAATGCAGACGATCATCTTCTGATTCGCTCATGCGTGTTTCACTATGAGTTTGAGTTCATTCATCCGTTTATCGACGGCAACGGTCGCACCGGACGACTCTGGCAGTCACTGATTCTCTCGCAACTTCATCCGCTTTTTGCGCACCTGCCGGTCGAAAATATGGTATTCTCCAACCAACAGGCATACTACGATGCCATCACGGCATCTACTGCCGCCGGTGAGTCAACGCCTTTCATAGAGTTTATGCTCGGCGAGATTCTGGCCACCTTGACTTCTCATCAAGGGAAGGAAATAAATGATATTGACCCCAAAGCTACTCCCTTGGATAGAGAGTTCGGCACAATATTCGGAAACGAATTCGGTATAAAGTTCGGTATAAAGTTCGGTGATAATGACAAACGCGTCCTTTTGTTACTGAATTCAAATCCTACATTTTCATCACAAAAGATTGCGGACCGACTTGAATTAACCAAACGAGCCATTGAGAAGATAATAAAACGTTTCCGTGAACACGGTGTCCTGCAACGCATAGGAAGCAACAAGACCGGCTATTGGAAAGTGAACCGCATACCGGAGAAAGGATAATCAAGTTTGAAGATTGGGTATCGGGACTTCGACCGTGTCGGCCGCAGGCCGAGGGGCGTTTTTTTGTTGGTGGAAAGGCGAATTTTTGCTAAATTTGTATTTTGAACTTTTTCAGTCCAATCTATGAATTTAGCTAAGACCCTGATTGTGGCGTCGGCAATCGTCACCGGAACTTGCGCCAATGCGCAGGTATCGGCCTCTCCCGACCGCTTTTCGCCTCAGACACAAGGATATATAGAACGCGCCCGAATCATGCAGGGCGAAGGCAATTATGCCGGTGTAATCGACCAACTCCGTCACCTCAACACCCAGCAAGCTCCGCTCTCGCCCGAAGAGGCCGAAGAATACGCCTGGCTGTTGGCCGATGCATATTACCAGCGGGGCGACAGCGAGTGCCTGCGCCTCCTGCTCGATTTCGTCGAGACTTACCCCGCCTCTCCACTCGCCCCGACGGCCCGCTTCGCCATCGGCGACTATTTCTTTTTCGAACACAACTGGCCCGATGCCTTGGAGGCCTACAATGAAGTCGACGAGGCCCGTCTGAACCGCGACGAACGCAACCTCTTCACATACCGCAAGGCCCTGACCCTCATCAAGACGGGCCACTTCGCCGAAGCCCGTCCTTTGGTCAATGACCTCAAGGGCGCCGCCGGTTATGAGGACGCCTATTATTTCTACAAGGCTTACCTCGAATATATCGACGGGAAGTTCGACACGGCCTATGACCTGTTTGAGAAAGTGACTCCGGGCATAGAAGGCCTGGCCTCGGGTTACTACATGACCCAGATAGAGTACTCGCGCGGTGAGTATCAGGATGTAATCCAGCACGGCTCGTCGCTGTTGCGCAAACGCCCTGTGCCTGAATTGGCCCCCGAGATGCAACGCATCGTGGGTCTCAGCTATTTCAAGACAGGCAATCTCGATGCCGCACGTTCAGATCTGACAAATTACCTTGAGAACAACGACGGCGACCCAGCTCCCGACGCACTCTACGCGTTAGGCGCCATTGACTACGCCGAC
>JAAGKN010000417.1_pt1 | contig 73039 bp, 56 predicted proteins | sample 6206371 | NCBI WGS metagenome assembly JAAGKN01 (sample SAMN11533720, study PRJNA540317) | gut metagenome | isolation source: fecal pellets from male and female animal of same cohort | host: Peromyscus leucopus | place: USA:CA | collected 2017 | reverse complement strand
CAATTGAAAATCGCCGAAGTCTTATAAAGACAAAGCAATCTGAGGCAAAATACTTCACAATTATATATTCATTTATTTTTGAAAGCCACTTATATAAAAAAACGGCATGCTTTCACAAACACGCCGCCAAAACAAAATTATGAAAAACATTCAACGCTATGCTGCAAGCAGCATTTCTTTGAGCCTCTTGTCGGATTCGAACCAACGACCCCGAGATTACAAATCACGTGCTCTGGCCAACTGAGCTAAAGAGGCAATAGGGCGAGCGACCTACATCGCACAGCTCAACCCGCTACCCTTGCTTCGGTCAAGACCTGGGGGATTTACGGGGAGCAAGTCGTGAAGGACTCACCCGCTGCAAAATTAGATATTATTTCTAAACTGACAAAATTTATCAGCGTATTTTCACATTTTTTCACATTTAATTTTCTTTCCCATCCCTTCCTTTTACTACGTTTCTTATTATGAATTAAAAGATTGGGCCATCTTAAAAAAGATGACCCAATCTTCATTATTTTGTGATTTTTTCTATCTGGATTTCGTCGATTATGGCATGATTTGTTGTCATGTTCATGTTCTCATCTTCAGGATTGAATACGATTTTAGCCTCATGAATGCCCGGTTCGAGATGCACTTTTATGCCATTTGTCATTCCCCAGTCGTTCCAGTTGCCAACTCCGCGCTGTGGCATAACAAGCGTTCCGACGTCTTTGCCGTCGATATAAAGGCTGCGTATTGCCGCCTTGTTTTCCGTATTGACCGGTCCGTTGCCGTTGGCGTATCGGAACGATACCGAATACTCTCCCGAAGGCATGATTCCCTCTTTTGTCTCGAATACCACCGCTACGGGTCCTGACGTCTTGTCGGTCTCTGCAAACCCTGCTCCCCGGTATCCCTCCACAGGAGCGGAAGGCTGATAGCTTACCTCCGCTGAAGTCATACTCTTCTTCTCGTCGTTCATATTCCACGTCTTGCGGGTACGGTTGCTGCGGGGCTCAGAGGCGAATCCCTGTGTGCCGTCAGATGCCACTCCGATCACCTGCCATTCACCTTCCTCCACTGCAGGATATGAAGTCTGGCGGGTACGTGCCACCTCTTTCCCGTCGCGGAGTACAATATATTCCCCTATATATTCAATCGGGTTCCACTGAAGAAGATTATTGACCGGACCACCTGCGGCATTCACACTCTCGTCATTGCTGAGCCATACTGTCGGGGTGAGCGGAGCTTTCCGGTTTGCCACATTGTTCACCTTCATGGGGTCTATGGGTTCGTTGTCGAGCTCTACAATTATGTCGCCTCCGTTCTTGAGAAGCTTGGCGGGTATCACCTTCCCTTTTTCGGGATAATAAGATTTGCCGTTCACCACGAGCGACTGCACACGATCGCCGAAACCTTTCACCGTTATGTTGAGCTTTGCCCCTCTATATGGGAAATTGGAGAGAGTACGCTCCCCGGCAAGAGCCTCGGGCACGAACGGCTGTATCCGCAGTCCGTCCTTCTCAAAATTTATACCGAAAAGAATCCTGTTGGTAAGGGCAAGATTGCCGGCAAGGCTCCAGAGCATGTTTGAAGAATTGAGCTCCGTAAAAATATCACCGTTGTCAAGGTTGAAGTTCTCCTTGTTTGTGGCAAAAAGAGCAGCCGGACGGACCACACTCCCTATACCCTCAAGCACACCCCTCTCATTCCCGGCTTTCGCCTGGGCGAGCGTCCAGTAGGAAGCCACGAAGGGCCAGAGGGCGTTGTTGTGATAGCTCGGCATGTCGGATATCTGGGGATAGAAAATCGCAGGACCGTATTTTGTATGGGGATTGCTCTGGGAAATTGTCTTCTGTTTGTCGGAGGGGGCGATGTCGTAGAGTATGGCAAGCGCCTCCCCAAGAGTCTCGGCACGCGGATTCAGGATCTTGTGGTCTCTGCCGTAGGTATACATTCCGTAATATCCCTTGTCGGGCATCCAGAATATCTTGTCGATTGCGGAGGCAAGCGCGGCAGATTCGAGTTTGTAGCGTGCCGCTTCTTTCTTCTTCCCGAGTATGGTTGCCATCTCGGAAGCGGCATTGAGAGCAGCGGCATAAAGCACATTCGTGCCCATCGCCTCACTCTGCGAGATATCGGTTGTCTGCATCCATCTGGGATAGCTTTGCTCGCGCCAGTCGATAAACGATGTCTCCCCCTTCACAAGTCCGTTTTCACTCATCACGGTGGCGGCATCCTTTGCGAGGGAATTCACCACAACAGGATAGACTGTCTTCAGCCATTCCTTGTCGCCTGTCACCTTATAGATTTCCCATGCGGCAAGAGTCCAGATCATACGGTCAGTAGATATAGGCCATGCGCCGCCCGAACCGGTGTCCTGGATTATCTGGCCCGATGGGTTTACTTTCTTCATCAGCGATATCATCGATGCCTCAGGCTGGAGTGCGGCCATCGACAGGATGATTGAATAGCTGACGTCGCGGGTCCATACGCCGGCCCATTCCTTGCCGGTGCGCAGGGTTGTGTCGGGTTCGACGGCATTGACCATCTCATCGAGACCCATGTTGTAGACAGCTTCCATCAGAGGATTTCCGCCGGTCAGTTTCGGATATGACGAAAGATCGTTTTTCCGCTTCCATGTTTGTTCGATGGGCATGAAATAGCCCGGACGACCCTTGTAGGTGGAATGGATTTCTTCGGGGCTTACCGCCCATGCCTTGAACTCGTCCTGATAAAGTGTGTCGCCTTTCCACACATAGGCATCGGTGGCAACCACCACATCATCGGCTGCCATCGCTGCCGACGGCAGGAATGCAAGGATTCCCGCCGCCGTCAAAAATTTTCCATGTTTCATTTTTGTCGGTTCTATATTCCTGTTTCGTTATTTTTTGTTCTGTCTGCGTTTGTTTCCGCCGTGTCCGCGGGTCTTCTTTTTCTTGTCTTTCGGATTGTGGCGGGGATTCTTGCTCTCCTTCCCCACAGTGATCGGTTTGTTTGGATTTCCCTCATCGTTGATGAGCGCGAAGTCAAGCTGCTTGCGGTCGAGATCGGCACGAGCCACCTGCACCTTCACAAGGTCGCCGAGGGTGTATTTGTTGTGATACTTCCTGCCGGTGAGGCAATAGTTCTTCTCATCGTAGTCATAGTAGTCGTCGGCGAGATCACGCACGGGCACAAGACCCTCGCATTTGTTCTCCTCCAGCTCTACATAGAAGCCCCATTCCGTCACTCCGGAAATCACACCGCTGTAGATCTCTCCCATGCGGTCGCGCATATATTCCACCTGCTTGTAGCGTATGGAGGCACGCTCGGCATTGGAGGCGAGCTGTTCCATATCTGATGAATGCTTGCACTGGTCCTCGAGCTTGAGTTTGTCAACACTCCTCGCGCCCTCCGCATATTTAGCGAGAAGACGGTGCACCATCATGTCGGGATAACGGCGTATCGGCGATGTGAAGTGCGTATAGAAGTCGAGCGCCAGACCGTAGTGGCCCACGTTGTCGGTGGTATATATAGCCTTTGCCATACTGCGGATGGCGAGCATCGCGAGCATGTTTTCCTCCCCTTTTCCCTTCACGTCTTTAAGCAGACGGTTAAGACTTTTGTTCACCTCCTTGGCAGAACCTTCGGTCTTCACCTTATGACCGAAGCGCAAAGCTATTTGAGAAAAGTTGGTGATCTTCTCCGGATCCGGATTGTCGTGCACGCGATATACGAATGATTTCGCTTTCTTCCCCTTCGGCACCTTTCCTATGCTTTCAGCCACCGTGAGATTGGCAAGAAGCATGAATTCCTCGATGAGCTTGTTGGCGTCTTTCGATTCCTTGAAGTAGACGCTGATGGGATGTCCGTCCTTGTCGATCTCAAAACGCACCTCCGCGCGGTCGAACTCCAGCGCTCCGTTGTCGTAACGGCGGCGGCGGAGCTCCTTTGCGAGTTTGTCAAGGGTTATCACCTCGCGTGCGAAATCACCCTCGCCTGTCTCGATTATCTGCTGTGCCTCCTCATATGTGAACCTTCGGTCAGAGCGTATCACAGTCCTCCCTATGCGATAGTTCACGACGTTGGCTTTCTGGTCGAGCTCGAATATGGCGGAGAATGTAAGCTTCTCCTCGTCGGGGCGCAGCGAGCAGATTCCGTTCGAAAGATGCTCGGGAAGCATCGGGATGGTGCGGTCCACAAGATATACGCTCGTGGCGCGCTGCTGAGCCTCACGGTCGATTATGGAGTTGGGAGTGACGTAATGTGTCACGTCGGCGATATGAACGCCCACCTCCCAGTTGCCGTTGGCAAGCTGGCGTATCGAGAGGGCATCGTCGAAGTCCTTGGCATCGCGCGGGTCGATGGTGAAGGTGGTCACGCCACGGAAATCCTCACGCTTCGCCACCTCCTCGGGAGTGATTCCGGCATCGATCTTGCAGCCGCTTTCTCCACGTCCTCCGGATACTTGTACGGGAGTCCGAACTCCGCGAGAATGGCATGCATCTCGGCGGTGTTCTCCCCCTTCCGGCCGAGGATATCCACCACCTCTCCGCGGGGATTCATCTCCTCGTCTCTCCACTGCACGATGCGTGCGATCGCCTTGTCGCCGCTCTTTCCTCCTTTGAGTTTGGAACGCGGTATGATGATGTCGGCGGCGAGGAATTTGGAGTCGGTCACGAGCGCTGCATAATCCTTCTCCACATTGAGCGTGCCGATAAACACCTGCTCTTTCGGCTCTATGATCTCTATCACCTTCGCTTCAGGCTCCTGACCCTTTCGGCGGGCTGAGATCTCCACCTTTACCTTGTCGCCGTTAAGCGCATGCATTGAGTTGCGCTCCGCCACGAGGATGAGTTCGTCGTCGATCATGACTCCGTTCCTGCCATTGCTGCGGCGCACGAACAGTCCCACATTTTCAGTGCCTCTGTTTGAAATCGCCTTATAACGTCCGAGACTGACCTCCTGTATCTGCTCGGCAGCTGAAAGCTCATCGAGAAGATTGATCACATCCATGCGGTTGGCGGGATGTGTAGCCCCGATGGCAAATGCAATCTGCTTATAGTTGAACGCCTGCTTATTCTCCTTCTCCAAAAACCTCATGACTTTTTCAAGGAGGTCTTTTTTCTTCATGCGCGGAGCCGGCGCATTTTTATCCTTATTTTTCATAACTTGATATTTTCTTATTTCGACGTGTCCGTATAAGACCGACACATCCCGTTTAATATAATAACGTATTTATCGTGGTTTTAACACTTTCTCTATTTAAAAAAGTAAAATCAGTTCTGATTTTCCTGCTAAATATCATCTGATTCCGTCAGTTTCCTCCCGGTTTAACCCCTCTGAGATTCCATTATTCCCCTTGTCACCGTCCTCCGGGTGGAAATATTGAAAAATCAAACGGGCTTTGGCTTTGCCCACAACATCCGAAAGAGATGCCTCGTCAGCCTCCCTTATCCGCTTCACGCTCTTGAATGCCTTCATAAGGGATTTGGCTGTGGCTTCGCCTATCCCCTTGATGTCGTCAAGTTCACTGTGAACCTGCCCGCGCGACCGTCTGTCGCGATGATGCGTGATGCCGAATCTGTGGGCTTCATCGCGAAGATGCTGTATCACCTGAAGACTGCGGCTCTTCTTGTCGATATAAAGCGGAAGCTGATCACCGGGAAAATAAATCTCCTCAAGACGTTTGGCAATGCCCACAAGCGCCACCTCTCCCCTTATGCCCATTTCATCAAACGCCTCCACAGCTGCGCTAAGCTGTCCTTTTCCACCGTCTACAACCACAAGCTGCGGCAATGGCTCTCCTTCTGCCATCATCCTGGAATATCTACGATGGAGCACCTCCTTCATAGATGCGAAGTCGTCGGCACCGATAACTGTCTTGATGCAAAAATGACGATAGTCTCGTTTCGACGGCTTACCGTCGCGAAACACCACACAGCTTGCCACAGGATTCGTGCCCTGGATATTCGAGTTGTCGAAACATTCTATATGCCGCGGCTGCACACTGAGGCGGAAATCGGATTTCATCTGCTCCATCAGTTTCTCCACACCCTTCTCAGGGTCGAGTTTCTCGGCCATCTTCTCCTTGTCGGCCATATACTGCCTCACATTCTTCATGCCGACCTCGAGAATCTTCTTCTTGTCGCCTCGTTTAGGGACTACAAACTCCACCCCCTCGAATTCAACATCAGGAAGGAACGGGACGATGACAGATTCGAATTTACGGTCAAACCGTCTCCCGATTTCCGCAATCGCCATCGACAGAATCTCAGCCGGAGTTTCCGCAAGCTTTCTACGGAATTCCATATTCAGACTCTGCACCACAGCCCCATGACGAAGGTGCATAAAATTCACATATGCGGAATTTCCGGTTTCATCGTAGGCAAACATATCCGCATCGGCTGCATCGGCAAGTCCTATCACAGACTTTGAATTATACTTCTGAAGAATCTCATACTTATCTTTCAGTGCCTGTGCCTCCTCAAACTTCCACTCCTCGCTCAGCCGGGTCATTTCATCCTTCAGGTATTTTTCAAGTATGAGTGTCTCGCCATTGAGAATCTGCCTCACTTGTGCCACATATTTTCCGTATTCATCGGGAGAAATCAGCCCTCTGCACGCACCGTTGCATTTCTTGATATGATAGTCGAGACAAAGCCTGAATTTCCCTCTCGCAATCCCCTTTTCATCGAGAGCATGTCGACAGCTTCTTAAAGGAAAGACATCCCGGATGAGCTGAAGCACCACCTTTGCCGACTGCTGATTGGCATAGGGCCCGTAATATTTTCCATCGATATCCTTTTCCCTTGTCATGAACACACGTGGATAAAGCTCTTTCGTCACCACAATCCAGGGATAAGACTTATCATCTTTGAGCAAAACATTGTAGTGCGGCTGATATGTTTTGATCATGGCATTCTCGAGATGCAATGCATCCTCCTCCGAAGCCACCACTATGAAGCGCATGTCTACGATATTTCGCACAAGAAGATTCGTCTTTATCGAGTCATGACGACGGTTAAAGTAGGACGACACCCTTCGTTTAAGACGTTTCGCCTTGCCGACATAAATCACCCTTCCATGCTTGTCAAGATACATATAGACTCCCGGGGCTTCCGGAAGATTTAGGATTTTCTCTCTGAGATTGTTGCCGGGACGGTTATTTCTTAAATCATCAGCAGTGCGGTCCGGTACAATCTCGATTTCAAAATTCCCCGTTTCATCGATATTTCTATCAGCAGACGCCAACATTGAATCTATTGCCGCCCTCACCTCCTCGGGTCGTGCCACAAACACAGGGTCTCCGGCTTTAACAACCGGAAACAAATCCTCATGACTCCTATCCAAGTCCTTGTTTTCAATGTCTGCTCCCATATTCTTTTCCTTATAAAACATTTCTAAATCTAATCTACGGGCAGAGCATATGCTCCCGTTTTCATAAGCACAAGAGGCGCCATTCCATAAGGATGCGCCTCTTGAATATCGTGAATTATTTCGATGAAACCGAATAAATATCTATCGAATTTTACAGATAAATTTCTTCAATACTTAAGCAATGTAGTAACTTCACAATCTTCGGGAAGCACATCTCTCCCCTTGAGGGCAGTAAGCTCCACAATAAAGTTCACATAAATCTTCTTCGGGTTCATGCTTTTCACCAGATCATAACAAGCTCTCATAGTACCTCCGGTAGCGAGCAAATCATCGTGAAGAACAACCACATCTTCCGAGTTTATCGCATCGCTATGCAATTCTATCATATCCACACCATATTCCTTGGCATAAGATTTCTTTATCGTGACCGAAGGAAGTTTACCCGGCTTTCTGGCAGGGACAAAACCGCATCCTAACTTATAGGCGAGAATACTGCCACCGATAAATCCACGAGATTCAATACCGACAACTTTGGTGACGCCCTTGTCTTTATATAACGAAGCGAGCTCCTCGCTCATCAGATGAAGCGCTTCTCCATTTTTGAGCATTGTTGTCAGATCGCGGAATATAATCCCCTTTGAGGGGAAATCAGGCACATCCCTGATGAGCGTCTTGAGTTCTTCCAGTTTCATTTGGTCTATTATGTTTATTGTGTTATTTTGCACTTTCAAAATTGTTCCACGTGAAACATTTTTGACTTATCTTGTTTATTTCTCTCTATTTATAAAACGAATTTCTCTGTTTATAATTGTCTGCCGCAACTATTCGTGAACAGCTTTATGAAGCATCATAAAGCCTCCTCATGCCATCGAATCATCGATGCAAAAGAATCAGGAGAATGTTTATGTCGGCGGGTGACACACCGGGGATTCTTGACGCCTGCCCTATTGTGGCAGGTCTTATCTTTGTCAACTTCTGCCGCGATTCCGTGGAAAGTGAGGTCAGGCTGTTATAGTCGATATTAGCAGGAAGATTTACATATTCAAGCCTCTTTGATTTTTCGGCAAGTTCCCGTTCTCTTGAAATGTAGCCTCCATATTTTATCAGGATTTCGGCAGCTTCAATAATCTCTTCTCTCCTGGTCTCAGGAATCTCTTCCATTCTCTTTTTCAAACGTGAGATAATGCCGGAAAGATTTGAGAAATTCAATTGCGGACGCTTGATCAGTTCCACGAGCCGCAAAGATGCTGACAAAGGCGACGTCCCAAGTTCTTCAAGTTTCGCGTTAATCTTATCACCCATCTTTACCGTAAACTCCGAACACCATTCGATAAGAGCATCTCTCATCTCTTTTTTTGCAAGCATGGCATCAACTCTTTCCTTAGAGGCAAGTCCAATTCTTTCCCCTATAGGAGTCAGTCTCATATCGGCATCATCCTGCCGTAAAAGAATGCGATATTCCGCTCTTGACGTAAACATGCGGTATGGTTCGTCGACACCTTTCGTCACGAGGTCATCGATCAGCACACCGATGTAGGCCTCGTCGCGCTGAAGTATCAACGGCGTCTCCCCCTTCACGCTGCGCGCAGCATTAATGCCCGCCATCAAGCCCTGAGCGGCAGCCTCCTCATATCCGGTGGTGCCGTTCACCTGACCCGCGAAATAGAGGCCGTTCACGAGCTTTGTCTGCAGGTCATGGGTGAGCTGTGTAGGATCGAAATAATCATATTCTATGGCGTAGCCGGGACGGTAGAAATGCACATTTTCCAAAGCCGGGACCTTTTGCAACGCGGTCAGCTGCACCTCCCATGGAAGCGAACTTGAAAAGCCGTTAATATAAAATTCATTGGTTTCCTCACCTTCGGGTTCAAGAAACAACTGATGGCTTTCCTTATCAGAAAACGTCACAATCTTCGTCTCTATACTCGGACAATAACGTGGCCCGATACTCTTGATCTGACCATTGTAGAGTGGAGAATCAGCAAGATTATCATGAAGGATTTTGTGCACCTCCGGATTTGTGTGAACTATATAACAGCTGCGAGGTTTCAGTATGCGGCCAACCTCAGGAAGAAATGAAAACTTATGAAAATCGCGTTTTAAATTTCCTTCCTGATCCACAATGTCATCACCATCCTGTTTCTCTGTCTTCTCGAAATCTATCGAACGGGCATCTATCCTTGCAGGTGTGCCCGTCTTCATTCTTAATACACTGAATCCCAATTCCGATAACTGCTCGGCAAGCCCTGTTGAAGCAGGCTCCGACACTCTGCCGCCGGCAATCTGAGTCCTTCCGAAATGCATGAGACCATTAAGGAATGTGCCTGCCGTCAGAACCACCTTCTTAGCCTCAAAGTGAAATCCCAAAGAAGTCACCACCCCGGAAATCTCTATATTATCTCCATTCTTACGGAATGTGAATTCCGTTGTCATGTCCTGAAAAAGTTCAAGATTATCAGTGTTTTCCAGAACCTTGCGCCAGACGTCTATATATTTGCTGCGATCCGACTGCACTCTTGGAGACCATACTGCCGGACCCTTCGAACGGTTAAGCATACGAAACTGGATGGCAGTTGTGTCGGCAATAATTCCCATTTCTCCACCAAGAGCATCTATTTCCCTGACAATCTGCCCCTTTGCGATGCCACCTACAGCCGGATTGCACGACATCTGCGCAACCTTATTCAAATCTGCAGTAATCAACAATGTTGACGCTCCAAGATGGGCTGATGCCACCGCTGCCTCGCAGCCTGCATGTCCGGCACCAACCACAATAACGTCATAACTGAATTTCATCTCTTATTTCCCTTTTGAAGAATTAATCATTTACTCAGCATCCTGCTGCCTGACACCCGACAAGGAATCCCACTTTTCGAGAGCTGAATTTTCCATTGACTCCATAATCTCGCGTTCTCCCGGACCTTTGTCGTCGATTCCACAAAGATGAAGCACACCATGGGCTATTACCCTCAACAATTCCTGATCATACGTCACGCCAAGACTCTCGGCATTGCTTGCAACGGTGTCGAGCGATATGAATATGTCGCCCCCCACCCTATCGCGGTGTGAATAATCGAAAGTTATGATATCCGTAAAATAATCGTGATGCAGAAATTCTCTGTTCACACGCAAAATCTCCTCATCGTTACAAAAAAGGTAATTCACATTTCCAATTCTCCTTGAATGTGATGCCGCAACCTCCTCAAGCCATTTGCATACCAATGAAAAATCAAGGGCGGGAATCTCCACATCTTTACAATCAAACTCTATCATAAATTTCTATCTATTTCTCTGCAAAAATAAAAAATTAATCTGAATCTCTATCAATCAGAACGAAATATTCTCAAACATCATTTTTCTGATCCGCAGGCATCAGATGTTGATAAACTCCACATCTTTCTATTGTTTACGCAATTAAATCAAAAATTGGAAAAATTAAAGCCCCTGAGAATCGAAAATTTTCATCTTTCCCGGCAGGAAATGGGATTTACAGAATTCTCATTTCTCATTTTCCTCCAAATTCATCACCAAAACAATAAAACCTCAACCACAAAAAAATATAAAGCCCCCTAATGATCTTAATAACCTTAAAGACCTTAAAGACCCTAAAGACCTCATAAAATATTTTCAACCTCCCCAACATTTGCTTTAATCATTCTTATGTTATACCTTTGCGTTGATATGTAAAAACAAACTTCAATTAGCATGAGAGTTTTTTACGACAGCTCCATTTTTTCACGACAGACCTTCGGAGGGATTTCACGCTACATTGTAGATCTCATCAACAATCTGCCTTCCGACGTTCATCCCATGCTCGGGATAAGGGCAAGCGACAATATCTATCTCGACGAACTGAAAAAAAGAAGAGCTCACATCACGCTGCGCCATTTCCCCGACCACAAGAAACTCAGCGGAGCAGTAAATCATTATTTCGACAAAAGAATAATGAAACGCGGCAACTACGACATCATACACCCTACCGACTACAATGACTTCTTTCTCGAATATAATAACCGCCCATGTGTGATAACTGTCCACGACCTTATCCACAAGCGTCTTGAAAACTACACTCGTCCCGCGCTGGTAAAGACTATCGAAAACTCAATTTTTAAAGCTGACAGACTTATTGCCATAAGTCACTCCACAAAGGCTGACTTAATCAATTTCTATGGAATCGATGAGGGCAAAATCAGTGTGGTCCACCACGGATACACACCCGTGAGTACGCCACAATTCCTCAACTCTCCGGTAAAAGAAAACTATATATTATATGTAGGTGCACGAGGAGGATACAAGAATTTCAACACATTTATCGAAGCCTTTTCTATCATAGCGGCTGAATATCCCGAACTGAAATTAGTGTGTACTGGAAAAAAATTCTCCGGTGCAGAACATAAGGATATAAGCCGTCTGGGATTGTCGGGGAAAGTGATTCAACACCTATTTGCTCCCCGCGAAATGCCGGCGCTCTATGCCGGAGCGGAATGCTTCGTATTCCCTTCGAAACTTGAAGGTTTTGGAATGCCAATCCTTGAGGCGTTTGCAGCAAAAACACCTGTCGTGCTTAGCGACGCGACATGCTTTCCTGAAATTGCTGCTTATGCAGGAGTATATTTCGATCCGGACGACCCGCATTCTATCGCAGAAAAGATCAGATCAGTAATCTCCGATAAAGAACTCCGGGAACAGAAAATCGCACTCGGCACCGAACGGCTTAAAGAATTTTCATGGCAAAAAACCGGCTTCAAGACTGCCGAAGTCTACAGGTCTCTGCTCTAAAAAAAAATTAAAGTCCGTTACTCCCAAAAGTAACCATCCCTCATCATTCCCACAAATTGTCTTCAAATGAAAAATCCGAAAATATCAGTTGTTACAGTCACCTGGAATGCCGCTCCCCTCTTGGCGGCGACAATAGAAAGCGTCTCAAAACAGGACTACGGCAATATAGAATATGTAGTGGTCGACGGCAATTCCTCCGACTCAAGTATCGACGTGATCAAGTCGAGCAAAACTGTTTCGGAATGGGTTTCAGAACCTGATAAAGGAATATATGATGCCATGAACAAGGCTGCGCGGATTGCTACCGGAGAATGGATAATATTCCTCAATGCCGGTGACACATTTGCCTCAGACGATGTGCTGTCGCGCCTTGCTGATGCAGTTGAAGACGGCATCGATGTAATATATGGCGACGTGATTCGCGGACAAGGACCTGACGGGATAATGAAGCAGGCAAGCGACACCTTGAAAGGACACCGTCTCGCTTTCTGCCATCAGAGTGTGATGGTGAGAAGAGAGCTACAATTAAAATTCCCTTTCGACATATCTCACAAATACTCGGCTGATTTCAAGTTCTTCAAAACACTTTTTAAGAACGGTGCTTCATTCCGCCATGTCAACTTTCCAGTGGCAAGATTCGACACCTCCGGAATCTCTACAAGACGAAGGTCTGCCGGAATCGCCGACAATATGAAAGTGATCCGTGAAGTCGACGGAACCGTAGCCGGAATTCCCTATCTGCTCCATCTTCTCCCCACCTATATCATATCACGCATCAGAGGAAAATAAGCGGACAAAATCAAGCACATCATATCCAAAAAAGCAAAGACCTCAATAAAAGCTATATGAATTTTAGAGCGCGTCGTGTTATGGCAACCAAGCGAGCGGTGATGAATGATCTCCACGTAAAACTGTTAAAAATACAAAAGACGTTGCAACCTTGATGTTTCTATAAATGTTTTAGATTAGTACTAAAACTGTAAAATTATGGAAACAACAAATTATCAGGCGCAAGCCAAAAACGCGGCTGAAGCAAGCATTCAGGATGCAAAAAAAGCTGCTGCAGACGCAATGAAAGATATGCAACAAAAGAAAGACCAGGCAGCTGCAAAAGCCGCCGATCTTAAAGACAAAGCTGCCGACAAAGCTGAGGATCTGAAAGAGCAGGCTGCTGCAAAGGCTGCCGACTTGAAAGATAAAGCCGCCGATCTGAAGGATCAAGCTGCCGACAAGCTCTCCGACCTTAAGGACCAAGCTGCCGATAAAGCTGGTGATCTGAAAGACAAGGCGTCAGGTCTTTTCGATAAACTGAAAGACAAAACCGCTGATCTACTCCACGCCGGAGCAGACAAAGTTGATGACCTCGCCGATAAACTCGGCAAATAAACAGTTGACAAAAAACTGAACATTTTTATCAATAACTCAAAATTATAGGAAAGGCAAGGAAACCGATCGGTTTCCTTGCCTTTCCTATAATTTTCTTTTTCAATGGGAGCAGGAATCTCATGATTTTTATATAAATTTGTCTTTGAATCAAAATAACAAAGCAGCTTTGAATAATCCAGCACCAGAAATGAGAATAGGATTTGACGGGAAAAGAGCAGTGAGCAACATGACAGGATTAGGCAACTATTCCAGACTCGTCATTGAAAAAATAGCCACTGAATTTCCCGACGACTCTCTTTATATATATACCCCGAAACTGAAACGGAATCCCAGACTCGCCCTGATAGAATCTCTTAAAAACACGGAATTCAGACTTCCGGCAGGCTCCGGATTCTCCGGCTCCTTATGGCGCACGTTCGGAATCTCAAACAATCTCCTTGCCGACAAGATTGACGTGTATCACGGGCTCAGCAATGAACTTCCATTGAATATCAGATCTTCCAATGTGCCATCTGTGGTCACAATCCACGACGTTATATACCGTCGGCTCCCCGACTGCTATTCGGCTATTGACCGGAAAATTTACGACTTCAAATACGGACATTCTTGCCATAATGCCACCAGGATCATCGCAATCAGTGAATGCACAAAAAAAGACATAGTCGAACTTTACGGCATAGACCCTGATAGGATAGACGTCGTATATCAGGGCTGCGACGACTCTTTCAAACAGGATATATCTGCCGATATCCTTGAAAAGACAAGAGAAAGGCTTCAGTTGCCAGCAAGATACATTCTTCAGGTGGGCACAATAGAGTCAAGAAAGAATCTTGAACTCACTGCAAGGGCATTATCCACTCTTCCGGCAGACGTCTCTCTCCTTGCCGTGGGGCGCGACAGAAAAGGGTATAAGAGGAAAGTGAAAGACATAGCCGCGGAACTCGGTGTGGCAGACAGAATTGTCTTCCGCGATTCCATATCATTCGCAGACCTGCCCGCCGTGAACCGTCTTGCAGATGTGATAGTCTATCCATCCCGCTATGAAGGGTTCGGAATCCCGGTGATAGAAGCTCTTGAAAGCCGCCGACCGGTGGTGGCTGCCACAGGGTCTTGTCTTGAAGAGGCAGGTGGAGATGCGGCAATCTATGTAAACCCTGACGATGCACGCGGAATGGCAGATGCCATTATATCGATACTGAACGATGGACAGAAAGCCAAATCAATGATTGAAAAAGGCATACGACATGCCGCAAAGTTCAACAATGGAGATATGGCTTCCAATATCATGAACGTTTACAAGAAAGCGATCAGCCGGTTCTCCGCCTCTGCAACAAACCATACCCGGAACTGATTCTTCACATAAAACCATACTGTTTTTGCTTGAGCGCGTCGTACAAAAGTACGACGCGCTCAAGCAAAAACACCTCAGAAAAAGAGTGTAGATAAGTTTTTCAAAAAAAATTTATAATTTCACAAATTAAGATATGTAAATTGTTTACAATTTTAACTAACTTTACACTTTGAAACAGTTTTGCGAGAATAATTGGAAATGCCAGAGCCCGTATACCATATACCGGCACTTCTGCCGGAAGCCATCAATCTTCTGAATATCAAACCGGATGGAACATATATCGACGCCACCTTCGGAGGCGGAGGTCACTCTCGTGCCATCATGGCTGAGCTTGGAGAAAACGGACGTCTGTTCGGTTTCGACCGCGACATGGATGCCTTTGCCAACAGGATTGAAGACTCCCGGTTTACATTCGTACATTCCAACTTCCGTTTTATCGAGAATTTCATGAGATATTACGGTGTGGACGGTGTGGACGGAATTCTTGCAGACCTTGGAGTCAGCTTCCATCATTTCGACTCTTCCGAAAGAGGGTTTTCATTCCGTTCTGACGCTCCGCTCGACATGAGGATGAACCGCAACGCTCCTAAGACGGCTGCAGAAATTATTGCCGAAAGCGACGAACAGGAACTCAAACGCATGTTGTGTGCATACGCCGATCTGAAACGTCCCGGAAATGTGGCAAAAGCCATTGTCAATGCAAGGGCAAAGAATCCAATAGAAACCACTTTCCAGCTTGCGGACGCGGTGCGTACAGCCATTGATCCCCGACAGGAGAAGAAAGAACTCGCTCAGGTGTTCCAGGCCCTGAGAATCGCCACAAATGATGAAATGGGCGATCTCCGCAGATTCCTCGACACTTCTTTGAAAGTGCTCAGACCAGGCGGACGGCTCGCAATCCTTACTTATCACTCAATCGAAGACCGAATGGTGAAAAATTTCATGAAAACAGGAAACGTAGACGGAATTGAAGAGAAGGATTTCTTCGGAAATTCATCATCCCCTTGGAAACTTATCACCCGCAAACCCATTGAGCCTTCTTTGCATGAGATAGAGGCAAACCCACGTTCACGAAGCGCAAAACTAAGAGTAGCACAACTTTAAATATCTCTCCCTATAATGAACCTTTCTCTCAAACGTAAAAACAGACAACAAGACAACAACAAGACCAAACAGAAACGTGCCACCCCCTCGTGGGTGTCGGATGTGCGCTACGGCCAGTCTCTGTCTGTGGAATTCTTCAAACGCAATGCATGGCTGCTGATGGTCTTCGTAGTCGCCATGCTCTCGCTTATGGGACTCCGCTACAAGACAAAGACCAGAATGGAGGAAATCAAGAAACTTACAAACGAACTTCAGATTGCCGAGAGCTCCAAGCTCCAGGAAAAAGCTGCCTACATGTCTCTTATCCGAGAGACTGAGATGAAACGACTCGTGGAGGAGAAAGGGCTCGGACTTGAATTTCAGGAACAGCCTCCTTTTGAACTGATTATCGACGACAAATAGGAAACATTCACAAACGCTATTTCATGAAACAAAACAACAAAACCCACATCCTGTTCCGCTATGGCATTATCACCCTGGCGTTTCTTCTCTTTTCCATAGCCCTTGTGGTGAAGCTTATCGACACCACGGTCATCACTGCGCCCGAATGGAACAAAAGGGCGCAGGAGGAATTGTCGAAGACATCGGTCATTCCTCCTGAACGTGGAAACATCCTTGCCTCCAACGGCAACATCCTCGCATGCAATCTGAAAGTGTATGACGTAAAGCTTGATCTGCGCCATAACAAGGTTATGAAAATGGACAAGGTGCCATGGGCTAAGATCGACAGCCTTGCTGACTCTCTCGACTATTACTATCCGAGAGTGAGAAACCTCCATCAGCACACCGACACATTCAACAAATATTCCTGGCACACCCGCCTGAAACGGGAATTCGATAAAGAACCCAACAAACGTCCAAGAGCCTTGAGGCTTGCCGCAAAAAAAACTCTTGAAGATTTCGAACGGATACGCAACTTTCCGTTTCTCAAGGATTTTAAAGGACGGGGGTTCAGAATCCCGGTTTATAAAGAAGAGAAAAACATCAGGATTTATCCCTACGGACGCATGGCCTACAGAAGTATCGGAAGGGTAAACGAAAGCCAGGCCACAGGTGAGTTCCACGGATATTCGGGTCTTGAGAAAGACCTTGATTCACTCCTTTATGGGAAACCAGGCACTGCCAAGAAAGTCGCTCTCACTTCCGGAATCAGCAACTGGATGGCCAAAGCCCCCGAACGCGGCTATGACATTCACACCACCATCGACATAGACCTTCAGGACATGCTCGAGGAGGAGCTCCACAACATCTGTGCCGAATCCAAGGCGGAATGGGGCACAGCGATCCTCATGGAGGTGGCCACAGGTGAGATCAAGGCTATCTCCAACATCGAGCTTCTCGACAACGGCACCTATGGCGAGGCCCTCAACCGTGCCGTGCAGGCTTTCGAACCCGGATCGGTAATGAAGCCCATATCCCTGATGATAGCCTTTGAAGACGGACTTGTACACAACGTCAATGAAAGGGTTGACTGTAGCCCTTTCCAGCGCACAAGCGATCCACATGCCCCGACGGTGAAGACAATCAAGCAGGTGATCGAGATGTCGTCAAACACCGGAATAGCACGCGTGATTTTCCGCAAGTATGCATCCGATCCGGCTGCATTCCACGACCGTCTTGCATCCATCGGTTTCTTCGAGCCCATGCACACCGGCATCGCCGGAGAATGCACACCGAGGATACGGCGTCTCGTGCCGAAGGATTCCAAAGGAAACAATATAACGATGACAGCCCGTCATCTCGACCTTGCCCGACAGGCATACGGCTACAACACTGAGATTCCTCCTCTCTATACCCTATCAGTCTACAACGCTATCGCCAACGGCGGAAGATACGTGCGTCCCCATCTCGTGCGCTCTCTGATCAACGAGGAAGGGAGAGATTCCGTGCTTCCTATCAGCTATATCCGCGACAGGATTTGCTCTGAAGAAACAGCAAGGAAAGTAAGGGAATGCATCCGCGAAGTGGTGTGGGGAGATCATGGCACAGCACGCCTCGTGCGTGACGACCGTGTGGAGGTGGTAGGGAAGACCGGAACGGCCTACCCGGTTGAGAAAGGTGCCTACAACACCGCGAAGCGCAGATATGCGTTCGCAGGATTCTTCCCTTACGACAACCCGAAATATTCCTGCATGGCCCTTGTGCTCGGACCCTCCGGCACCAGCGCCAACCGCACTTCCGGTCAGGTAGTGAAAAACATGGCCGTGAGAATGTTTGCACACGGAATGCTCAACAATTCATCCTCATACAGTGCCGAAAAAAAGAGTTCTTCTCCGGTGTTTGTAGCATCCGACGAATGCAACAGCACAGAACTGTCTATGGCGCTTGGAATCCCAAAAGCAAGAAAAGTGAAGGGCGGGGCCACAGCCTCTGCTTCGGGCATTGTGCCCGACGTGACCGGCTACGACGCCCCCACCGCTGTCAAGATACTTGAAAGGAGCGGACTGAACGTTTCTATCAAAGGAACAGGAAGAGTGGTGTCGCAGTCTCTTCCAAAGGGCTCTCCCCTGCGTCATGGCGACAAAATAACTCTCAATCTGAAAATTTAAGTTACTTCTGCATATATATGACCGCTAAATTATCCAGCCTGCTCAAAGACATCGATGTGCTTGAGATAATAGGCGAAACAGACAGAAATATAACCTCCCTGGAAAGCGATTCCCGGAAGGCCGAGAAAGACGGACTTTTCGTGGCCGTGAAAGGTGTCACCACCGACGGACACAAATACATACCCATGGTGGCAAGCGCCCATGTAGGCGCAGTGGTGTGTGAGGATTTGCCGGCGGCTCTTGAAAAAGGAATCACCTATATACGCGTGGCTGATTCAGCCGACGCACTCGGCCACCTTGCATCGGCATGGCACGGACACCCCTCGCAGAAACTTAAACTTGTGGGCGTCACAGGCACAAACGGCAAGACCACAACCGCTACCCTTCTCTACGAAATGGCAAAATTAGAAGGATTCAAGGCCGGACTGATCTCTACGGTGTGCAACTATGTGTGCGACCGTGCAGTGCCCACCACCCACACGACTCCCGATCCTCTCACCCTCAATCAGCTCCTTGCCGAAATGGTGGAGGAAGGATGTGAATACGCGTTCATGGAGGTATCGTCTCATTCCACCGCCCAGCGCCGTGTGGCCGGACTCCGCTTCGCAGGAGGAATCTTTACGAATCTTACACGCGACCATCTCGACTATCATGGCACAGTGGAGAACTACATGAAGGCCAAGAAAGCCTTCTTCGACATGCTCCCCGCCGATGCCTTCGCGCTTACCAACGCCGACGACAAATCGGGAATGTATATGGTGCAGAACACCAAAGCCAAGGTCTATACCTACTCCCTGCGCAGCGATGCCGACTTCCGCGGCAAAGTGCTCGAGACACGCCTCGACGGCACTCTCATGCTTCTCAACGGCCGCGAGGTGGAGGTGCAGTTCACAGGTCGTTTCAACGCCTACAACCTCACCGACGTCTACGGAGCCTCTATCCTTTCCGGATTCGATCCCGAGGAGGTGATTGTCAACATGAGCCGTCTTGTGCCCGTGGCCGGACGCTTCCAGCCCTTCATCTCTCCCGACGGAGTGGCTGCGATCGTTGACTATGCACACACCCCTGATGCTCTTGTCAACGTGCTTGACACAATCCGCGAGATCGTGGGAGCCGACGGAGAAATAATAACGGTTGTAGGCGCCGGTGGAAACCGCGACCATGGGAAACGCCCGATGATGGCGCAGGAAGCCGCCTGCAGAAGCGACCTTCTTATACTAACAAGCGACAACCCGCGCGACGAACAGCCTGAAGACATAATCGCTGACATGAGAAATGGCCTCAATTCAGAAGAACTGAAGCGCACAATGTGCATCACCGACCGTAGAGAAGCGATCCGCACTGCAATCAAGGAAGCGAAACCGGGATCCGTGGTGCTCGTGGCGGGAAAAGGACACGAACCATATCAGGAAGTGAAAGGCGTAAGGCATCATTTCGATGACCGTGAGGAAGTGGTGGAAGCATTTAAACTGAGATGACCGGCAACCCGGCATTCTCACTCAAAAAAAATTGAAAAGTAACGTATATAAGAATTTGACAATCAGATGTTATACTGGTTATTCAATATATTAAAAGATACAGATTTTCCCGGAATCCATCTTATGGATTATATCACATTCCGTGCCGGAATGTCGTTCGCTCTCTCAATGGTCATCGCCCTTATCTTCGGACGCAGCATCATCCACCGCCTCCAGAAGATGCAGGTGGGTGAGGTGATCAGAAATCTCGGTCTTGAAGGACAGATGAGCAAAACGGGCACCCCAACCATGGGCGGCGTCATCATCATCCTGTCGATTCTCGTGCCCTGCATTCTGCTCGGCAATCTCACCAACATCTATATGCTGCTGATGCTCGTGGCTACTCTTTGGATGGGCACGATTGGATTTCTCGACGACTATCGCAAACTCAAATACCACAACAAGGACGGTCTCAAAGGGAAATACAAGGTGATCGGACAGGTAGGCCTCGGCCTCATTGTCGGTATCACCATGTGGCTGTCGCCCGATATTGTGCTCAACGAGATCATGGAGGTGGTGAACCAGGTGAACCATCAGACGGAAGTGGTACACTCCCTTTCCACCATGAAAGCCCCGCTCACCACGATTCCATTCGTGAAGAACAACAACTTCAATTATGAATGGCTGACAAGCTGGGTGAGCGACGCGAATGCGGCATACACTCTCGGCTGGCTCGTGTTTGTGCTTGTGGTGATCATTGTAGTGACTGCCGTGAGCAACGGAGCCAATCTCACCGACGGCCTCGACGGCCTGTGTTCGGGAACGTCGGCAATCATAGGTGTGGCCCTGGCGATCATGGCCTATCTCGGCGGCAACGTGATATATTCAGGCTATCTGAATATCATGTATATTCCGGGAAGCGAGGAACTTGTGGTCTACGCCGCGGCCTTCATAGGCGCACTGGTGGGATTCCTGTGGTATAACGCATTCCCGGCTCAGGTATTCATGGGCGACACGGGCAGCCTCACGCTCGGAGGAATCCTCGCCGTCTTCGCCATCCTTATCCGCAAGGAGCTTCTTATCCCCCTGCTCTGCCTTATCTTCTTCATCGAAGACCTTTCGGTCATCATGCAGGTGAGCTACTTCAAATTCACCAAAAAGAAATATGGCGAGGGGAGACGCGTCTTCAAGATGACCCCGCTCCACCATCATTTCCAGAAAGCCGGCGACCCGAACGTGAAGTGTCTCATACAGTTCCCCAAGGCCCCGATTCCCGAGTCGAAAATCGTCACAAGGTTCTGGATTGTGGGAATTCTTCTCGCCGCGCTCACCTTCGTGACCCTAAAGCTCCGATAAAAGTGGCACTGACAGAAAAACAACTGACTGAAAACAACATATCCCCCTTCTCCGGATTATTCGGAATGGGCAGACTCTAAAAACATATAAAAGTGAATATCAACAAACAAAATATAGATCTGTCGGGCAGACTGGTTGTGCTCGGCGGCGGCGAAAGCGGTGCCGGTGCAGCAGTGCTCGGCAAACATCTCGGAATGGACGTGTTTCTCTCTGACATGGGCACGATTCCTGAAAAATATAAAAAAATGCTCTCCGACCACTGCATAGAGTTTGAGGAGGGACAACATTCTCCCGAAAAGATCCTGAACGCTACCGTAGTGGTGAAAAGTCCCGGTATTCCACCATATGCCCCTATGGTAACGGAAATTACGAAGAAAGGGATTCCGGTGCTTTCAGAGATAGAATTCGCAGGTGGGTTTACAGATGCAAAGATGGTTTGCATCACCGGATCCAACGGCAAGACCACCACTACCCTGCTCACCTATCATATTCTCCGTGAAGCGGGGATTGACGCCGGTCTTGCAGGAAACGTAGGCAAAAGTCTCGCTCTTCAGGTGGCCGAGGATCCTCATGAGGTCTACGTGATCGAACTCTCATCATTCCAGCTTGAGAACATGTATCAGTTCAAGGCCAATGTGGCCGTGATCATGAACATCACTCCTGATCATCTTGACCGCTACGACCACAAGATGGAGAACTACGTGGCCGCCAAGTTCCGCATTCTCCAGAATCAGACAAAAGACGATGTCTTCGTATACTGGCAGAATGATCCCATCATCACCGAGCAGATACGCCACGTGCAGAGCGAGGCTCTCCGCCTCCCCTTCGGCGTTGACCGTGAGGCAGACAGTGCCGCATGGGTGGAAGACGGAATCGTGCATTTCTCGGTGCCCGGCGAGGTGTGGGAGATACCCCGCGACAAACTCTCGCTCACCGGTCTTCACAACCTCTACAACTCCATGGCGGCAGGAATCTCCGCTTCTGTGCTCAAGATCCGCAAAGAGAAGATACGCGAGGCCCTCGAGGACTTCGAGGCTGTGGAACACCGTCTCGAATATGTGGCTACTGTCGACGGCGTCAGATATGTCAACGACTCCAAGGCAACAAATGTGAACTCCACATGGTATGCCCTTGAAAGCATGAACACACCCACCGTACTTATACTCGGAGGGAAAGACAAGGGTAACGACTATACCGAAATAGAAGAACTTGTGAAGGAGAAGGTTAAAGCCATTGTATGTATGGGTCTGCACAACGAGAAACTCCTTGAATTCTTTACAGGAAAGGTTGATACGATTGTCGACACCCATACCCTTCAGGATGCGGTGGAAGCCTGCCGGCAGATTGCACGGGAGGGCGACACCGTGCTTCTCTCACCCTGCTGCGCAAGCTTCGATCTCTTCAAAAGCTATGAAGACAGAGGCTGCAAGTTTAAAGATGCAGTGCGCAAAATGGCAAAATAAACCACCTCTCCCCTTTCCTGAAACTGAAATTCTCAAACCTCAAATTCCTCTCAATAAATGCAAAACGAAACCGACACTCTCGAACAGGGTGTGATAATAAAAAACACTGTAGACGGTGTGGCTGTGGAACCCGAGAAAAAAACTGTCCGTACCCGTAAGCCGCAGCCTGTGGTGAAGCCGAAACCTGACCCCTACATATGGGGCATCTATATCATGCTTCTCATGGTTTCCGTCATCGAACTTTTCTCCGCATCCAGCTCGGAAGTGTCAGGCGGAAACGTCTATATGCCCCTTATCCGTCACGGCATTTTCCTTGTGATAGGACTTGGTGCGGTAATCGGACTGCAAAACATCCACTACGGCTATTTCAGCCGCTTCGCCTGGTTTTTCGCACTTGTCTCCCTTGCCCTGCTGATTCTTTCAAACTTTTTCGGAGTGGAAATCAACGGAGCCCAGCGCGCCATTCGCATAGCCGGATTCACCATCCAGCCTCCCGAAATCGTAAAACTCACTGTGGTAGTGCTTCTTGCCACAATCCTGGGGCGGAATCAGGAACCACGGGGAGTCACCAACAGAGGTGTGATTGAAGCAGCTTTTGTGGTTGTGATTTTCGGTGCGTTCCTATGGAAAAACGGTCTGACAAACACAATCCTGCTGTTTGGAGTGTCGCTTTCAATGTTCCTGATCGGAGGAATGAAACTAAAGAAGCTCCTTATTGTGATTGCTGTTTACGCATTGTGTGGAGGAATGCTTTACCTCATGAAATATACAGGAGGAGGCGACAAGGATGATTTCGCCAAGACAGAGCTTGTGGCAGAAACGAAGCAGGAAGTGGACCGCACAGGTACACATAAGGGGAGAATACAGCGTTTCCTTGAGGGTGTGGACCCTACCGATCCCATCACCGATGAAAACCGCCAGGTGATTTTCGCGAAAATCGCACAGGCAAACGGAGGTGTGTTCGGACAAGGGCCCGGAAACTCCCGGGAAAGCGCACGCCTTCCCCTCGCCTTCTCCGACTATATCTATTCCATCATCGTGGAAGATACCGGGCTTGTGGGAGGAGTCCTGTTGCTGATGCTCTATCTTTTCTTGCTCGCACGGGCGGGACGCATCGCTTATTACTGTTCCCGGGCATTCCCTGCGTTTCTGATTATGGGATGCGCGGTGCTGATAGTGTTTCAGGCGCTCGTGCATATGGCCATAGTCACGGGCCTCTTCCCTGTGAGCGGACAGCCGTTGCCACTCATATCCAAGGGTGGCACATCGGTGGTAGTGATGTCGGTGGCTATCGGCATTATGCTGTCTGTGAGCCGTTTCGCCGTAACCAACGGTAATAAGAAAGAGATCAAGGCCGAACTCAACGAGCTTCCTGAAGACATGCAGGCGGCCAACTATTCAATACAGGCTAACGAAAAATGACAGAAAACAATACCAATTCTCTCTCCGGCAACAACAGGCGCAAGCCAAGAGTGGTGATAAGTGGCGGCGGAACCGGTGGACATATTTTCCCGGCTCTCTCAATCGCGGATGCGCTGAAATCACGTCTGGATGCCGAGATTCTTTTTGTGGGCGCCGACAACAGAATGGAGATGACCCGGGTGCCCGACGCCGGCTACAAAATTATCGGACTTCCTGTGGCAGGATTCGACAGAAAACGTCTCTGGAGGAACTTCAAGGTGCTATGGAAGCTGTTCAAGAGTATGCGTCTGTCAAGAAAGATAATCAGGGATTTTGCGCCCGACATTGCCATAGGCGTGGGAGGATATGCATCCGGGCCCACCCTCAAGGCCGCACAGAAAGCGGGAATACCTACTCTTATCCAGGAACAGAACTCCTATGCCGGAGTCACCAACAAACTGCTCGGGGAGAAAGCCCGCAGAATATGCGTGGCATATGACGGCATGGACCGTTTCTTTCCGGCCGACAGCATTGTCAAGACCGGGAATCCTATCCGCAAATCACTGCTCGGTTCGTCGAAAAGTGTGAAAGAGGCAAGAGAATCCTTCGGTCTCGACCCAGACAGACCAACAGTGCTTGTGGTGGGCGGAAGTCTTGGAGCACTCACACTTAACGAGAGTCTCGAAAAAGGGATTCAGCGCCTTGCAAACAAAGGGATTCAGGTGATATGGCAGACCGGCAAGAACTTCGGCGACAGGGCTCCCATAGCTGCTAAAGGATTGAAAGGAGTGGTGGTGACGCCGTTCATATCCGACATGGCTGCCGCTTACAAGGCTGCCGATCTTGTGGTGGGACGCGCCGGAGCAGGATCAATATCAGAGCTGCAGGTGCTTGGCAAACCAGTTATACTTGTACCCTCTCCCAACGTGGCTGAAGACCATCAGACCCATAATGCCCGCGCCCTGTCCGACCGTGGTGCCGCCGTGCTGATAAAAGACGCTGAGGCAAGGGAAAGACTTATCGACACCATACTCGAACTCATGGCAGACAAGGATAGACTCGCCGCAATGAGCGGGGAAATAAAGAAAATGGCAATTCCCGACAGCGACTCGAGAATAGCCGACGAAGTCTGCAAAATACTTAATCTAAAATAACTGAATTCAATAGACTGAATTTCTGAAAAGCAATGGTTTCTTCAAGAAATAATCCAAGCAACAATCAGATGCCTTCCGACTCCCATTTCAAAAACCTCTATTTTGTAGGCGCCGGCGGAATCGGCATGGCTAATCTTGAACGATATTTCATAAGCAAATGCCACAAGGTGGCAGGTTATGACAAAACTCCCTCACAGCTAACCTCACAGCTTGAAAAAGAGGGAGTGTCTATCACCTATACAGACTCGCCGGATGAAATCCCGGCTGAATTCAGGAATCCGGAAGACACCCTTGTTGTCTATACCCCGGCTGTCCCGGCAGACAGTAAAATACTGTCATGGTTCCGCGACAATGGGTTTGAAGTGATTAAACGTGCCGCCTTGCTCGGAAAAATAACCCGTGCCACCAACGCAATATGTATCTCAGGATCGCACGGAAAGACCACGACCTGCTCCATGACTGCCAACATACTCAGAGGCTCTCACGTGGGCTGCAATGCGTTTCTTGGCGGCATACTACGCAACACCGGCAGCAATCTCGTGCTCAACGACTCCTCCCCATGGTCGGTGATAGAAGCCGACGAATACGACCGCTCCTTCCATCAGCTATCCCCCACCATAGCCGTGGTCACATCGACAGATCCCGACCATCTCGACATCTATGGCGACGAAGCCGGCTATCTGGAAGGGTTCGCCCACTTCACCGAACTGATCCGTCCGGGCGGCACTCTCCTGCTCCACACCGGACTTAAGCTGCATCCGAGGACTGTGGAAGGCGTCAAAGTCATGACATACAGTGGCTCTTCTGAAGGAGAATGGCACGCCGAAGACATAACCTTCGGAAACGGCACCTTAAGCTTCACGCTTATAGGTCCCGACACAAGAATAGAAGGAATCGAGGTGGGTGTTCCTGTTGAAATAAACATCGACAACGCTGTGGCTGCCTCAGCTGCTTCAATTCTTGCCGGGGCTACTCCCGACGAAGTCAGAAACGGAATCGCCTCTTTCAAAGGGGCAAAACGTAGATTTGAGATCTACCGCGACGGAAAAGACGGATCGACCGTGCTGATCGACGATTACGCCCACAGTCCCAACGAAGTAAAGGCATCCGTAAACTCTGTCAAGAAACTATATCCGGGCAGAAAACTCAGCGTGATATTCCAGCCCCATCTCTACACACGCACCCGCGATTTCGCCCGTGAGTTTGCCGAGGCTCTTTCAGGAGCCGACAGGGTGATCATGCCCGAGATCTATCCGGCACGCGAGCTTCCCATTCCCGGAGTCGATTCCAATCTCATACTCAACGATGTGGCTTGTGGCGATAAATCATTTTGTGAGAGAAAAGATTTGCTTAATTTGATAAAAAATAGTAATTTTGACATCTTGATGACTCTCGGAGCAGCCGACATCGACAGGCTGCTTCCGGAAATAAACACTCTCCTGGAGGAGCGCAAACAAAAATAAAGATGCGTAAAACTCTGTTGAAATGGCTTTTACTGATCTTCTTGTTCGCCTATGTCACCGGTGTGACAATATGGGCGCACGGGGAGGCGGCTCGTCATGAATGCACGGGGATAGAGATTTCAATAGCCAATTCCTCTTCGCCGGATTCCATCACCACAAGCGGTGTGAGGGAGGAACTGGGCAAATATCCGAAAAAGATAACAGGCATTCCCGCCACAAGCGTCAACACTCTCGAAATCGAAAACTATCTGTCGAAGTATTCGAATTTTGAAAAAGTGGAATGCGCCATGACCACGAAAGGGATTCTAACGGTGTCGATAGTGCCGATGATTCCCGAGATTCGTGTTTTCGACAACAGTGGCAGCTATTACATAAACAAAGACGGGAAAAAGATAGCCTCAAAGGCAAATTTCTTTATCGACGTTCCCGTTGTGGCAGGCAATTTCAACGGGAAGCTCTCTCCCACTCTGGTGCTCCCCGTCACCCGATTTATATCAAACGACCCGCTGCTCAGCCAGCTTGTCGGGATGGTAGAAGTAAAAGACCCGGACAATATTATCCTTGTCCCAAGAATCCAGGGACACGTAATCAACTTCGGTGACACCACACGCCTTGGGGAAAAACGGAGAGCCCTTCTTGCTTTCTACAAGAAAGTGATTCCCTACAAAGGATGGAATGAATACGACACTATCTCTGTGAAATTCAACGGGCAAATCGTAGCTTCCCGTCACAATAAGAACAGGAACCAGCACACCGCCCTCTATGAGGAAGACATCGACCCGGAAGAGGCAACCCTGCCGCTCGAATTGACACCGCTGAACAATCCGACAGAAAATGCCGTTAAACCGTAACTTCTGTTTTCCGTTAATAACAAAGAACTACAACACACATGAGTGAGGAGAGATATATAGCAGCAATCGAGATCAGCAGCTCGAAAATAATTGCGGCAGTCGGCAAGACAGCCGGCGAAGGGCAACTCGAAGTGATTGCCGCAGAGCAGGAAAAAGGGGTAGATGCCGTAAGATACGGCATAATCCAGAACCTTGAGGAAACGTCGGTAAGGGTAGCACGTATCCTCGACCGGCTCCAACACCGCAGCGGCGTGACCCCACGCCGTATAAAAAGCCTATATGTGGGACTTTCCGGAAGATCGCTGCGGAGCATCACTACCGAAGTGTCTATGAATCTGCGGGATGATACCGAAATCACCGATGATATTCTGGAAGGGCTAAAGAGAGAGGCCATGCGCTCCGCCATCGACAACACTCTTGAAGTAGTGGATGCCGTGCCGAGAATATACCGCGTCGGGAAAACCGACACCCATTCTCCCAAAGGAAACATAGGCAACCACATACATGCCACTTTCGATCTCATCGTGTGCCGTCCGGAGCTTAAACGTAATCTGTCGCGCACGATCACCGACAAGCTTGGCATTAAGATTGAAGGGTTTGTTGTCACAGCCCTGTCCACAGGTCATCTCATACTCACCCCCGACGAGAAACGCCTCGGATGTATGCTCGTGGATATGGGGGCGGAGACCACAACTGTCTCCATTTATCGCAAAGGGGGCCTTCGCTATTTCGCCACTCTCCCCTTCGGCGGACGCAACATCACCCGCGACATAACCTCACTGAATGTGCTTGAGGAGAATGCCGAGGATATCAAGATAACGAGCGGAAACGCCATTCCGCGTGAAACAACCTCTCAACTTAATCTGAACGGGGTGAAGCTTACCGACGTATCCAATCTTGTTGTGGCAAGATCGGAAGAGATTGTGGCAAATATCGTAGAACAGATGGAATATGCCGGGCTGAAAGAGACTGATCTTCCGGGCGGCATAATATGCATTGGCGGGGCATCCAACATGCAGGGCATCACAGAGCTGCTTGCCCAGCAAAGCAATCTCCCTGTCAGGTTGGGAAAACTTCCGTCTTACGTATCTGTGGATGAAACCAAGACATCGAGCTATGAGGCGGAACAGGTGATCAGTGTGATGTATGCCGGAGCAACTCTCAGCGACAGCGAATGCCTGGAATTTCCGGAACGACGCGAGCTCCCTTCAAACGGCACTCCCTTGCCTAAGGAAGAGGAAGAACCGGAAAAAGAGGTCCGCACAAAACCCAAGAATACGTTCATGGACAGCATCAAACGAAGAGTCTCAGGACTATTCAGCGGTCCGACAGACAATTCCGAACTTATAGACTAAATTTCATATACCCTACAAATTCCACCGAATCATTATCCTTCCTACAATGGACGACGACAACAAAATCTATAATATAGCCGACGATTCAACATTTCTTGACGATCCTAACGCATCAATCATAAAAGTGATCGGTGTGGGAGGTGGTGGCGGAAACGCCGTCAACTACATGTTCAGGCAAAATATTCCAAACGTGAATTTCGTGGTCTGCAACACCGACAAGCAGCATCTCGACATGTCGCCCGTGCCTAATAAGCTCATTCTTGGATGGGAACTGACCCACGGGCGCGGAGCAGGCAACAATCCCGAAGTAGGAAAGGAATGTGCCGAGGCAAGCGCCGAAGAGATCAAGAAGCTTTTCCAGGATGGCACGGAAATGGTGTTTATCACAGCCGGTATGGGTGGAGGCACCGGCACCGGCGCGGCTCCCGTGGTGGCTCGACTTGCAAAGGATGCAGGGATGCTGACAATCGGAATCGTCACCGTGCCGTTCATGTTTGAGGGAGAGAAGAAAATTCTCAAGGCTCTCGACGGCGCCAACGAGATGAGGGAGCATGTCGACGCTCTTCTCGTGATCAACAACGAAAACCTAATCGAGCTTTACAAAGACGTGAATTTCTTCAATGCCTTTGAAAAAGCCGACGACACCCTTGCCAACGCTGCCCGCTCCATATCCGACATTATCTCAGAGAGATGCTATATCAACGTTGACTTCCAGGATGTGAAAACCACTCTGAAAGACAGTGGCACAGCCATAATTTCAACGGCATACGGAGAAGGGGAGCACCGCATATCGGATGCCATCCACAACGCCCTGCACTCGCCTCTCCTGAAGGCCCACGACATCAACACGTCGAAACGCCTTCTCTTCAAATTCACATGCTGGAAAGACAGCGAGAACCCGCTCCGCGCCAATGAGATTGCGGAGATCACACAGTTCACGTCAAAACTCCCGTCGAGCATCGACGTGAAATGGGGCATCGGCGATGATCCCGCCATGGGCGACCGCGTGAAAATCACCGTGCTCGCATCCGGATTCGACGTGACTCTGATGGACAAGAAACCGACCCACAAATCAGAAGGAGAGGATAAGGAGACCGGACCTATAATCTTCAAAGGGGAGAAGGAGAAAGAAGAGGAGAAACAGCGTCTGGAGGAATCTACTGAAAGGATAGCCGAGGTTTATGGCACTGAAAAAGTGATAAAACAGCGCCGGAATGCAGCAAAACTCAAATATGCGGTTCTCAAGCCCTCTCAGTTCGACGATCACGAAGTGATCACAATGGTGGAAAGCGTACCCACCTACAACCGTGGTCCACGTTTCAACGAGGAGCTTCAGAGAGTGTCGGAACAGCCGGCTAACGATCCCGAAGCCGAATCTCGCCGTGAACGCGGGGGAGAAACGATTTCTTTCGGAGATTTCAACTGACATCCCAATTAAAACAACATTGAATTAATAACTATAACACAATACATTATGAGAGAGATGATTCTCTCATGAAACCATATCAAGCAAGATGGAAACGACATTCCAGATGGTAGCAAAGACGTTCCAGGGTCTTGAAGACGTGCTTCGCGACGAACTTATCGACCTTGGTGCTGAAAACGTCGAAACCGGTCTCCGGATGGTGACTTTTGAGGGAGACAATGAATTGATGTATCGCGCGAATCTTTGCTGCCGAACGGCTCTTAGAATCCTGAAGCCGATAGTCAAGTTCACAGCAGATGATCCCGACGAGCTTTACGACTATGTCAGAGAACTCGACTGGGAACAATTCATGAATGTTGACTCGACTTTCTCGATCGATTCTACCGTAAACAGTGCCGAATTCACCCATTCCAAGTTTGTCACATATCGTGTCAAGGACGGTATTGCCGACCATTTCTCAGACAAATACGGACAACGCCCGTCGATCAGACTTTCGGGTGCCGACGTGCAGCTCAACGTTCATATCTCCGACAACCGTGTCACCATCTCCCTCGACTCAAGCGGCGAGCCTCTCTCGAAGCGCGGTTACCGCGTGGAACAGACCGAAGCTCCCGATCAATGAGGTGCTTGCCGCCGGAATCATCATGAAGACAGGATGGCGTGGCGACTGCGATTTCCTCGACCCGATGTGCGGTTCAGGCACATTCCTCGTAGAGGCCGCTCTCATCGCAGCCAACATCAATCCCGGAATCTACCGTGAACATTTCGCCTTCGAGAAATGGCCCGACTTCAATCAGGAACTCTTTGAAGAAATCTATAACGACGATTCTCAGGAACGTGAATTCGCCTACAAGATATATGGCGGCGACATTGACCCCGAGGCTGTGGCAATCGCGAGAAAAAACATAAAGTCTGCAAGAGTGGACGATATGGTCGAACTCACCTGCAAACCGTTTGCAGATTGGACCGACAACTCTCCTGAGGGTATGTTGGTCACAAATCCTCCATATGGCGAACGTCTTAAACCGGAGAATATAAACCTGCTCTACAAATCGATAGGATCTACACTTAAGAATTATTTCAAAGGGTGGCATGCCTGGATAATCGGTTTCCGCGACGAACACTTTGCCGAAATCGGGCTCAAGCCTTCGGTCAAGATACCCCTCCACAACGGTAGCCTCGAATGCTCGCTGCGCGAATATGTGCTTTTCGACGGCAAATACTCTGATTTCAGGGCTGACGGTGGAAGCGTAAGCAATTCTGAGGCGAAAAAAGAGTCCGGTCCGAAGAAAGTACGCCATATTTCTGACGACGACTGGGAACGTCAGGCCCGCAATTTCAATCGCGGAAAGGGTATGGTAGATACGAAGAAAAAGAAAAAACCGTTCACTCGCGATGAGAAAAAACGCACATTCGACAATGTGCCTCGCGCCGGATTCGCACGCGATAACGATGATGATGATTTCGACATGCCGCAGAGTGCATCACGCAGCTACGGCAGGGGAGACGATTTTAAACCACGTGAAAGAAGAGATTTCGGTTCGAACGGAAGATCAGACCGTAAGCCATTCAACAAGGAACGTGGCGATCGTAAATTCGACCGTGGCGACCGCAAATTCGACCGTAATGACCGTGGCGACCGCAAATTCGACCGTGGTGACCGTGGCGACCGCAAATTCGACCGCAACGACCGTGGTGATCGCAAATTTGACCGCAACGACCGCGGTGAACGACGTTTTGAGCGCGATGACCGAAATTACGGGCGACGCGACATGAGCTATAATCCTGCCAATTCCCGTGGTCCCAGACTTCCGGAATCTTCAGGAAGCGTTATCAATTCCGTGCACATGAGATCGCGTAAAGGCTGGAAGAAACAAGAAGAGGAAGAATGACAAGATACAAAGGAATCGGGAAATCAGGCATGGTGCTGGCAGCTTTGGTTGCCGCAGCCATGTGTGTGGTCGCATTCCTTTTCGGTCCTGATTCCAGACTGTCGGGGGAGCAGGGCATATGCCTGCCGTCTCCCAATCTCTGGGGCATTCCCGCAATATGGTCCTGGCTGATAAATGTGGCTATGATGATGGCTATAACGACAGGAACGTTTCTTCTAAACCGCCATTACAACTTTATCAGAAGCACTCAGCCTGTGCTCCCGGCGATGTTTGTGGTGATGGTGGCATCAAATCCTTTGATAACCACCTATCTGTCTTCGTCTATTCTTATTTGCGCCATGAATCTTGTGGCATTGTCCGTTCTGTTTGGATGCTACAAAACCAGAAATGCCACACAGCAAATGTTTCTTATCGGCACATTGTTCTCTATCGGTTCAATGTGCCAATATGCTTTCATTCCATATATAATTCCTTACGTGATAGGGGCTATCATAATGAAAGCATTCAGGATAAAGGAATTCCTCGCATTGGGGATGGGAATAATCGCCCCTTATTGGGTGGGTGTAGGACTTGGGCTTGTGCCTCCCGATACTTTCAGGATGCCGGAGATTTCAAATCTCTTCAACGGGTTCGCACCATCTTCCGATCTCTTCATCCTTATGCTGAGTGTGGGCATAGCGGCGTTTTTCGGGCTTCTGCTCGGGCTTAACAACTCCATAAAGCTGTATGCCGGGAATTCAAGGGTAAACGCGCTCAACATGACCGTAAGCCTTGTGGGAGTCACAAGTATAATCTGCATAGTGGTCGACTTCTCCAACATGGTGTCTTACATCGCCACCCTCTATCTCACTTTTGCCGTGCAGGTGGCGAATCTATGCGCATTGTGGAATTTCAAGAGTGAATGGCTCATCGTTTTTGTGCCGGCTGTGGTCTACACCGGTTTTTTCATCGCCATGATGTTAATCTGAAATCATCACATTTCCGGCAAAACAGCGGTTCCCGCAAAAAGAGCTTTTTCAAACATGAAAGTCATAATCGACAATAAAATACCGTTTATACAAGGCAGACTCGAAAGGGAAGGGGTAGAAGTGGTCTATTCCGATCCTGCCGCAATCACTCCGGAAACAGTAAAAGATGCCGACGCCCTCATTGTCAGGACCAGAACACGGTGCGACAGGAATCTTCTCGAGAAATCATCAGTAGGACTTGTGGTGACTGCAACCATCGGCACAGACCATATTGATTTGGTCTGGTGCGCAGAAAACGGGGTAGAGGTGAGGAACGCTGCCGGATGCAACGCACCGGGGGTGGCGCAATACGTCTGGTCCTCACTCCTCCGAAACGGTTTCAATCCCGGTCACCACACTTTGGGAGTAGTAGGTTGCGGACACGTCGGATCGATTGTTGCCGACTGGGGGAAAAGAATGGGCGCAAAAGTCATTGTCTGCGACCCTCCGAGAAAAGACTCGGGGCTGACCGACCATGACTATATTTCCCTTCGGGAGCTTCTCCGGGAATCAGACGCCGTGACCATACACACGCCTCTCACAGCAGTTGGCGGTTATCCCACTTATCATCTTATCGGGGAAAAAGAACTTGAAATGCTCAGACCGGGCGCGATATTCATCAATTCATCGCGTGGTCCTGTAGTCGACAACAATGCCTTGTCGGCACACCTGAAAGCTGGCGGGAACTGTAAGGCGATAATCGACGTGTGGGAAGGGGAACCAAAAATTTATGAAGAACTGCTTTCAGCCGTCGAAATCGGCACGCCCCACATAGCCGGATATTCCCGTCAGGGTAAAGAACGCGCCACAAGAATGGCTCTCGAGGCGGTATCTGATTTCTTCAACCTGCCGGTTTCAACCGAGGGCCTTTGTCCTGACTATATGAAACCTGATGGAAAGTTTCCTGACGATGCAGGAAGCATAATCTCACAAAGCTACGATCCGTATGCCGACGACCGGAATCTAAGGAAGGCGCCCGGACAATTTGAAAAACTGAGAAGCGACTATGACTACCGCGACGAACCCTCGTTCTGCTTCTAAAAAACAGCATTATGGCAAAAGAAAAGAAATTCTATGTTATATTCAAGGGGAGAAATCCAGGCGTTTATGATGACTGGAACGATGCAAAGGAGCAGATTGAAGGGGTTGAGAATCCTGTGTATAAAGGCTACTCTTCTGCTGCTGAAGCATCAGAGGCTTACAGAAAGGCTTCAAGAAATACAGATGGCAGCCTCGGCGAGTTTCTTGCCCGCGCAAGCAGCCGTGCCCTCCCTAAACCCGGACAGCCGGACTATATGACAAACCCGGAGGTGGACCTTGACGCATGGGCCGTGGATGCCTCATGCCTCGGCAATCCCGGGAAAATGGAATATCAGGGCGTGGAACTTATGTCGGGGCGCACTCTCTTCCGCATAGGTCCGTTTGACGATGCCACCAACAATATCGGGGAATTTCTGGCCATTGTCCATGCTATGGCGCTGATGACGCAGCAGGGTAAATTCCATAACATCTACTCGGATTCCGTCTCAGGCATGGCATGGGTGCGCACGCGCAAGGTAAAGACCCAGCTGAAGCCTACGCCGCGCAATGCCAAGGTGTTCGAACTCATGGCAAGAGCCGTGAACTGGCTCAACACCCATCAGTTTCCGGCAAAAGTAATGAAATGGCAAACCGAAATCTGGGGGGAGATACCCGCCGATTTCGGAAGAAAATAGCCTTATATCCGATATGAAAGAAGAGATCAGAAGCGCCCTTATGAATGCAGGTGCTTCCGCGGTAGGGTTTGCATCCGCACATGATTCATGCGCTGAATTCTCGGAACTCTATTCCCGGTGGATAAAAGCCGGAAAACATGCCGGAATGGACTATCTTGAGCGGCATTTGCCATTGAAGGGGAATCCTGCAAATGTGCTCGAGAATGCAAAGACCGTGATAAGCATGGCTTTCAGCTATGCTCCCTCCTCTATGAGAGATACGTTTCTCCCCATGATCGCATGCTATGCCTACGGCAAAGACTATCACGACGTGATCAGAAAAAGATTACGCCCAATCGTGGCGCGATTAGAAGAGCGTTATGGAGGAGAGTGGCGCATATGCATTGATTCCGCGCCATTGCCGGAGCGATTCTGGGCAATGAGATGCGGAATCGGGAGAATTGGGAAAAACGGTTCGGTAATTGTAGATGGCTGCGGCTCATGGTGTTTCCTTGCCGAGATTCTGACAACCAAAGAAATCGCTCCCGACATGTCGTCGGCAAAAACCTGCCTTAACTGTGGTGCCTGCATAAAAGCGTGTCCCTTGTCTGCCATAAGCGAAGACGGCACCATCGATTCCGGACGGTGTCTGAATTACCTCACCATTGAACACCGTGGAGAATGGTCTGGAGCCCGTCTTGAGGCAATGCAGACCCCTGCCGGAAAAAAATGTCTGTATGGATGCGACATCTGTCATCGCGTATGCCCACACAACAGCGGTGTGACTCCCACTGAAATTGAAGAGTTCAAGCCTCTGCAAGGTATAATGACCATAGATGCAGGCGAAATAGCCCACATGACCCAAGAGGAATTCTCAACCACGTTCAAAGGCTCGGCAATAAAAAGAGCCAAGCTTGAAGGAATGAAACGCAATGCCATGAACATTGACAGATTGCCGGATATCTGAATTGTTTTTTCATTATTTATCTCCGGTGTTTGGCATCATCCCTCTTTTTGATTAATTTTGCTCTATGGAGAATTTCATTTTCAGCCATATATTTCGTGCAGCCCCTGACGTGGTGGTTCTGCAAAGAGGGAAAGATTTGCATGGGTCCGTCAAGGATTCACTGTCGGCTGACTGTGTACTGCCTGTGCAGACACATTCCCTGAATGTGGCGGAAGTGACCGGTCCGGACGACTGCTTTCCGGAAACCGACGCTTTGTTTACAAGACTTAAAAATGTGGCGGTAGGAGTCCGCACCGCCGACTGTGTGCCCATTGTCATGTATGCGACCGACATTGAAGCCGTGGCAGCCGTCCACGCCGGATGGAAGGGTTCGCTCGGAGGAATTGCGGGAACCACCGTAGACCGTCTGGTGGAGGCAGGGGCTGACCCCGGCAATATTAAAGTATTCTTCGGCTGTTCGATATGCAAAGACTGCTATGAGGTGGACCAGGATCTTGCCGACAAATTCATATCCGCCGGTTTCGGGGAATGTGTTTTCCAGCCGGACGGAGCCTCAAAGCCTCACATCGACCTGCAGGGAGTCAACGTGAGAAGACTGCTCGGCAAAGGGATCAAAGAAAGCAATATCGTCACAAACCCAGACTGCACCTTGGAAACAAAAGACTGCCGCGGCAACCATGCCTACCACAGCTGGAGACGCACTCCGGGAGTGACAGAAAGAAACATAACCGCCATTATGCTTGAAAGCAGATGACGGACCTTATAAAATGAAAGGATAATTACCATGGCAAAAGATCAGACTGTATTATTCCATTCCACTATATTCGGACCTATCAAAAGCCGCAGACTCGGAGTCTCACTCGGCATAAACCTGAGCCCGGTCGACGGTAAGGTATGCTCTTTCGACTGCATTTACTGCGAAGCGGGATATAACGCGCAAGGGAAAGGTACGTCAGGACTCCCTTTGCGAGAGAAAGTGAAGACCGACCTGCGCGCAAAACTTGAATCAATGCGCAATGCCGGCGATCCTCTTGACGTTATCACTTTTTCCGGGAACGGCGAACCTACGCTAAATCCGGACTTCCCGGGAATCATAGACGATGTAATCGCCCTCCGCAACGAATTCTATCCGGATGCAAAAGTGTCGGTCCTTACAAATTCCACCCGGATTTTCACTCCCGAAGTGGCGGATGCACTTGAGAAAGTAGACAACAATATCCTCAAACTCGACTCCGCCATCGATCCCACAATGCGCCTCATCGACCAGCCCACCTCAAAACTGTTCACGGTTGAGAAAGTGGTGGATGCACTGTGCAGGTTCAAAGGCACCGGCATAATACAGACCATGATGCTGCGCGGCGAACACAACGGAAAACATGTGGACAACACGACTCCGGAAGAAGTGAACGCCCTCATCGCGGCATATCGTAAGATTTCCCCACGTGAGATCATGATATACAGTCTTGACCGCTCCACTCCCGAAGAACATCTCGTGAAAATCGAGAAGCCGGAACTTGAAAGAATCGGGCAACAGATCCATGAGGCAACAGGGATTCCAGTGCAGGTGAACTGACAACACGACTTAATCTCACAAACAACTTACCCACCTGACAAAAAATATGATTCATCCCGACATGATATATCCTCCGAAACTTGAACAAGGCGACAGAATAGCCATTATTTCCCCTGCCACAGTAGTGAAGGAGGAGTATGTGGAGGGTGCTGCCGCTTTTCTGAGAAAGAAAGGATTCGATGCCTTGACAATGCCTCATGCCCTCGGTCCCTCTTCAGGCTCGTATGCCGCTTCCCACGAATTGAGGCTTGCCGACCTGCGCTCCGCATTGTCCGATCCCTCGGTGAAGGCGATTCTATGTGCGAGAGGAGGGTATGGCTGTGTCCATCTTATCCCGCACATCCCCGCTGAAATGATTCGCAAGAATCCGAAATGGATAATCGGGTTCTCCGACGTGTCGGCGCTACATGCTCTCTGGCTCCATGCCGGGGTGGCTTCAATCCATGCGCCTATGGCAAAACATCTCTCCATCGAATCTGAAGACCATCCCGCCACTGAAGCCCTGATGCGCATCCTTTCCGGTGATGTCGCTATGGATTATTCTTTCCCGCCGCATCATCTCAATATTCCGGGAAGGGGAGAGGGGAGAATCATAGGCGGAAACCTCGCCGTGCTCAACGGGCTTGCCTCCACCCCCTATGATTTGTTTGAAACTTCCATCCACGACGATGTGATTCTCTTCATTGAAGACATCTCAGAGGCGATCTACGCCGTTGAAAGAATGCTGACGAGGATTTCATTATCCGGAGCGCTAAAACGCGTCAGAGGGCTTATAATCGGTCAATTCACCGAATATCGTCCTGACCTCAACTTCAAAAGCATGGAGGATATGATATCCGCTCTGCTCAAAAGGCACGGGATAGACGGTATCCCGGTGGCTTTTGATTTCCCTGTGGGTCATGTCTCTCTCAATTATCCTATTGTGGAGGGTGCTTCAGGCATACTTGAAACAGATCACGGAAAGGTGGTTCTTAAATCATGGAAATCATAAAACCGGATACGGACTACACGATACAACATCACAACATAAACCTGGCTATGGGAACTAATGGAAAACTTACTCTGGATGATGCCCAGAAAATGGTGGACGAATGGATACAGACAATCGGTAAACGATATTTCTCGGAGCTAACCAACATGGCGCTGCTGACTGAAGAAACCGGGGAGCTCGCACGCATCATAGCCCGGGTATACGGCGACCAGATTGCAAAGGAAGGTGACCTGCGCAAGAATCTCGCTGAGGAGATGGCTGACGTGTTGTGGGTGCTTGTTTGTCTGGCAAACCAGACAGGAGTGAATCTTTCAGAGGCTTTCCTTGAATCTCTCCGCAAAAAATCAATACGCGACAAAGACCGATTCAAATGAAACCACGTCTTGCCATAATAGTGCCATGCTTTAACGAGGAAGCCGTTCTCCCGGCTTCTGATCTCACCCTGCGCACTCTGCTGAAAAAACTGGAATGCGATGGCGTGATTTCCGGTTCAAGCTTTGTGATTTATGTAGACGACGGAAGCACCGATGCCACTTGGAGCGTAATATCCTCCCTTTCCGATGAATCATCGAAAGGCATCAGGCTCAGCAGACACTGCGGGCATCAGGAAGCACTTCTCGCCGGACTTGAGACAGCCCTCGGTGACGCCGACATTCTGCTGACCATAGACGCCGACATGCAGGACGATGTAGACGTTATTCCGGAGATGATAAGAAGATTAAGAGGAGGCGCGGAGATAGTGTTCGGAGTGAGGCGAAACCGCGATTCGGATTCATGGCTGAAAAAGACTACTGCAAAAGCCTTCTATTCCACGATGAAAGGACTTGGTGCATCCACAATTTCCGACCATGCAGATTTCAGGCTCATGAGCGCGAGAGCCGTTGCCGATCTTCTCGAATACAAAGAAAGAAACCTCTTTCTCAGAGGGATAGTGCCTTCTCTCGGCTATCGTCAGGAAAAGGTGTATTATGAAAGAAAAAACAGGATAGCCGGGAAATCGAAATATCCGTTCTGCAAGATGCTCGATTTTGCAGTCAACGGCATAACTTCCTTTTCGGTGCGTCCTGTAAGAATGGTCTTTTTTCTCGGTCTTGCATTCATCCTGACCGCGCTCGGCATCTTCATTTATGTCCTTGTGCGTCACTTCTCGGGAGAGACAATCGAAGGATGGACAAGCCTCATGCTCTCGATATGGTTCTGCACAGGGGTCATGCTCATTGCAATGGGCATAATAGGGGAGTATATCGGCAAAATCTATATCGAGGTGAAACAGCGTCCGCGCTACAAGGTGTCAGACAGCACTAACGCCACAGACAAAGGGACAGCCCGGGAGGGGCTGTCAGATAAGCTGCAGGAGGTGGAGTTCATCTCGGATCTCCATCCCGGAAAGTGAACGCTTCCGGGATATTATCCTTGCAAACTCGTCGATTGCAGGATGCAGACGAGGATTGCCAAAAAGACGTCGCGCCCTCATGAGGGCATTGTTGTAGAGATTCTCTATCTCGTCGTCTTCAAGGGCACACGTGTCGCGTCCCTCGCGTTCCACTACGGAATAAATCTCCTTCATCATGTCGGCAGGAGCCTCCTCTTTCATGCGCACCACCGAACGTGCAAGCACGTTTGAGAGCACCATGGAAGTGGTGATATGGAAATTCTGCACAAGATTGTCCCACACCGCCTTCGGTGACATCGCAGGCGATCCGGGGAAATAATACTCATGCGAGAATTCCACCATCGGTCCGTCGTTGTCAAGGCTGATTTCAGCCACTCTGTCGATGGCATGGAGACTTGCCAGTGATATTACCATTCCCGCCAGTCCGTATGCCCGGTCGTCTTCATTGAGATATGATAGGGTGAGAGTTTGCTGACTCATATGTTTTTCCAATTAAAATCCGGTTGTCCCGCAGAACCCGATAGAATATGCAATGCCGGAAGGCTTTCCTCCCCGGCAAGATTTCTCATTCCGCAGGTAATTATTCAACGAAAAAACTTATATTTTAGTTTTCAGAAAATCCACTTGAAACCGCCGGTGAATATTATTCCCTGCATAGGCTGCATAGGCAGCACCTCCACCTTGCGGTTGAGAAGATTGTCTGCCTCGACCCATACTGAGACCGACGGAGTGAGACTCCAGGATGCGGAAAGATTCAGCAGACTCAGATCCTCGAGCGGCAGCTTATGCAGTGTCACATTGTTTCCGTCGATCACAGTGCCGCCATCGGAAATGGCACCAACCGATTTCACATATATGTCTCTCTTTCCTCTGAAATCGAAGCCTGCCGACACCCTGAGAGGCTTTATCGGCTTCACCGAAACCTTTGCACTCCCAGTCACTTTCGCGCGGTCATAGCCGTTGAAAAAGCCTTTCTTGCCGTCTTGCGGTTGATATGCACCTTCTACATATATGCTGAACAAGTCGCCGTATTCATAATTCATATGGGCGCCTACAGATGCCCCGTGAAGATTGATTCCATCGGTGTCGCCCACATAGAACACGTCTCCCGCTCCTTTGGCAGAAGGAACAAGTCTGTCGTCAGGCATAAAACCATAATTCAGTGCAGCCATATACCATCCTCCAAGCGGCACGTTCTTCGTGCTGCGCCATTTCGCCTCGACTCCCATGGAGAATCCCGAGAATGGACCGAGATTCACTCCGAAAGAAGCGTCGAGGGGTGTGAAGGAGGGTCGGGTGGAAACCACGTATGGCATCGAATAGTAATCAAGCTCGTGAAGGTGGGCAAGTGTGTTAAGCTCACTGCCACCCTGGAGATTCAGATAAAGCCCCACCTGTCCGGTCTGCAATGCGAACCTTACGTCGGGCGCGATATGGAAGAATGAATAACGGTCGCCATCCGCTCCTGCATTGAATGCAAGGTCAACGTCAGCACCGAGACGTATATCCAGCAGACCCTTCGAGAATCTGTAATAGGGGCTGAGTGTGAGCATACCGTAATCATCTGCAGCCGGGAACGGATTGGCAACGTAGTCCTGACCCGGCATGGCTGACTCTATTTTCTTGTCGCCCGAAATAAAGACCATGTCGAGAGTGGCGTCAAGTCCGATGGAGCTTCCGTTTTCCCAGGGAAGACGCACTCCCCCCTCAAGACCAAGATTTGTCTCTCTCGAGCCTTTCAGCACACCGTCATAATCCATGGCTCCCAACGGGAGACTGCGGTAGGCGAAATGACGCAGACGAAGAGTGCCGTAATATGAAGTGGAGGCGGATGGAGTCACAAGAGACCGCCAGTCTGCCCTGAACGCAACATCATTGATGGTCTGTGTAGGCGCCTTGTAATCTCCGGTCATGTCGACGGGAGAGTCGATGAAACTATAGTCGCGCTCCACAAAACCGTAATAGTTGAAATAGCCCACATGATAGTCGAGAGCGGCGTCAAGACGTCCGTAGCCTTTAAACACGTGGGAGGCATATACCCCTATGGCATCGTCATAGCGTTCCTGCTTCACATTTTTCATCCATTCCGCCATTTCCGGCTTCCATAGGGAAGTGGAGTTGTGCTGCAGACGCACTCCGGCGAGAGTGGTGGAATTATCTATGAAACGATAACCCGCGCTGAGTGTGGAATTAAGCCAGCTTCCGGCTCCGAGTTCAAGATATCCCCTGTTGTCGGAAATCTCCCGGTAAGAGCGCCATCCGGTGGCAGGCATCACCATGAGCGACGGTGTGAACGAAGTGGCGACACCACCCTGCTCGTAATCAAGCGGAGAGGTGCTGAGCGTCTGTCTGAAAGCTTTCGGGAAAGTATTGATTCTGTCAATACGTATCACGTCAGGCACATATTTGCCCTCCACACTGATATTTTCGTGGAGCTGAGCCGAAGCTGAGACCGTGGCTGCGGCAATGACAGCCGTGGCAAATGCCTTCTTGTTCAATATATGTGATATCCGGTTCATAACTGTCATTTCCATTTGTTCAGTCGTGTTGCAATCATGTCGTGTATGTCGAGTTCTTTTCCGGGATAGTTCTCCTTCAGGCTCTTGAGATATTCAATTGCAAGATAATCCTTTCCACGGGTGTGATATACGTCGGCAAGAGCTATGAAGCCCCTTGCAAGCCAGTATTCATGAGGCGTACCTTCGTCGGTGAAGGCGGTAAGCACCTTCTCTGCATCGCCCACATCGCCTGAATCAAGATAATGCTGACCCAGTATTACGGCTGCCTTGGCTCCGCTCAGGCTCTTTGGATTCGACGCAAGGTTTCTAAGTGTTGCCACCGCATTCTTCGTATCCTTTTTCAGCATTGCCTGGGCTTCATAAAGCTCGGCTTCCTCCACCTGGTCGGCGGAGAGTCCGCTGCTGTTTTTCACAAGGCGGGCATATTTCAGTCTTTCCGAGTCATTGTCGGTGGTTCTCATTATTCCGGCATATGCGTCGGCAAGATAATCCGTGCCTCCTCTCTGTTCGAGAATACGGTAGGTTTCTGCGGCATCCGCTCTTGAGCCTGTGCCGCTCTCTTCAAGAATCTCGCCCTTCAACATCAGGGCTTCGGGCATCTGGGGAGAATCCGGACGATACTCTATAAGAGCATTCAGCATATTAAGAGCACCGTCGGCATCGCCATTCTCGTCACGGCTCGTGGCAATGTCGAGCAATGCCTGCGCGAGGTATCTGCCGTTGGGATAATCGGCAATATATCTTTCAAGCAACACGGTGTTTGCCATATCGTCGGCATATGCAGTCTCGGCTCCCTCGAATGCAAGAGTCTCGATTTCGTCGGCATCAATCTGCGGTGCACCCTGCACACTGCGAAGAAATGCCGCATATTCCTGAAGTCCTCCGTTTTTGGAATAGAAACGGCGAAGATCGTCGTTGGCAAGCGACGCTTCCTCGCTTGTAGGCCATTTTGATATCACTTCCTTATATGCCTCCTCTCCCTTTTCCGTCTCTTTCGACTCCATATAGGCTATGGCAAGATTGAGCATTCCGCGTCTTGCCTCGGCACTCTGCCTATACGTGGAACGAAGTTTCTCGAACGACTCCACGGCTTTTCCAGTGTCGCCGAGTCCGGCATAAGTCTGCCCTTTCTCAAGCAATGCGTTGGGAAGCCATTTTGAATTGGGAAATCTCTCCGGCATCGCGGAAAGCTCCGATATTTTCCCTTTTATATTTCCGTCAAGCCCATACATCACGGCACGGCGGTAGGTGGCATAGTCTGAATCATGTGCACCTTTCTCAATGGCAGTCGTATAGTTCTTTTCAGCAATCTTGTAATTGCCGGCATAATACTGGGCGTCTGCCATGCGTATAAGGGCATCGTCATAAAGACGCTGCGGAAGCATAGGATCAGATTTAAGAGAATTTGCGAAACTTTCGGCTGCCGCATTATATTTGTCTTGCATAAGCTGGGCATATGCAAGATTATACTGCGCCAAAGTGCGGTTTTCACCTCGCTTGTCGGCTTTAAGATAGCTTTTATAGTCCGATTCAGCCTCGCTGTAGTTTCCGAGGGCATAGTTGGCGTCGCCAAGCCATAGATAAGACTGCGCCTGAAGTTTGGCGTCGCCTCTCAGTCCCACAGCTTCCTTCAGATACCGGCGGGCAGACGAGGGACGGTTGGCTGCCATCTGCTCCATGCCAAGTTCATAAAGAATCTTCTGCTTTGCGGCAATAACCGAAGCGGATGGACGTGAGATCCTGTTCACGCTTTCAAGGGCTCGGGCATAATCCTTCTCATTGAAATAGGCTGTGGCGAGATATTCCTCCACCTGTCCGGCATATTGCGAGCGCGGGAACTGCTGAAGGAATCCCGTAAGCAGAGGGATCGAGGAGCTGAAGGGGATGTTGCCGCCGTGGGTGCGGGCTGCAATATAGTTGAACAACGCGGTTTCCGTCACATCCGGGTCGAAATTCATCCGCGATGCCTTTTCAAACGAGACGGCGGCGGCGTTGTTGTCGTTTTCCTTGATAGCGATCTGTCCGAGGTAGAGATACGCACTCTGCGCGAGATCGTTGTTGAGATCCGTGAGAGTGGCGAAACGGCGTTGGGCGGAATCGAGATCCCCCTCGTCATATTCGATCACGCCAAGGGCATAGACGGCATCCGCAGCCGGTGTCACCTCCTCATGTTTCAGATAGCTTTCAAGATATTTGCGCGCATTTCCATATTCATCGAGCTTAAACCAGCTGAGTCCGACAATTCTTTCTGTCTCCGGCAACAGTTCATCCACAGGGTTATGACGTAGCAAGGACTGTCCGAGCTCTGTCACCTTTCCGTATTCTCCACGAGTATAGTCGATCTGAGCCATATAATATTCGGGCTCAAGACCCTCCCGCTCGTTTCCGGCAAGGCGCGAGTTCACTCCGCTGAATCCTTTGTATGCGCTCTCGGTGTCGCCTTCCACATAGTCGAGATATGCGATATAATAGTCGGCGGCAAGATTGAATTTCCGGTTGTCGTGAAGAGCTGTGAATATCGGGCGCGCCTCTTTGTAGTGGCCGCTTTTCACCATCGACAGTGCCTTGCGATACATATACAACGGTCTGTCTGCCGGATTTATACGGGAATAGTCGATCTCTTCGTATGCGGCAAGGGCGTTGCCGAAATGATGGGAGAAAAAGAAATAATCGGCAGCGGCAAGACGTGCGGGGAGAGCCTGGGGAGATGCCGGATAGGTCTCGGCAAACTCCCGGAGAAGATCCACACAGTCGGCGTCGCCTCTCTGGTAAAGCGCAAGGGCAAGGAGATAGGCACAGTCTTCCCTTTCACCCGGCTGCAGCGACACATTCTCGGTGTCAAGATGTTTAAGCTGATCGATTACTCCGGCATAATTGCCGTCGTTGAGCATTAGCCTCGCCCTCTCAAGATACCCGCTTGCAAGCGGACTCAATCTGTCTTCCTGAGTAAGGACAGCGGCAGAAACGGACAACACTCCGGCTGTGAGCGCCGCGGCACACAGACTCCGGAGAATTCCCGGTCTTGATTTATGGAATTTCATTATCTGTTTTCGGTTTTAGAGCGCGCTCTTGGTTTCGCGTCGATTCGAGAAATTATCAGCTGGGGGGAGATTCCGTTAAGGCAATGGTAGTCTCCGCGAATGCACGGCTTGTTGCCGAATATGGAGCAAGGACGGCACACCATGTCGAGCTGCACCGCATCCGCAGGATCCTGCCGGAATCCATAGAATCCGGTGAATGGATGGGTGGCACCCCACACACTTACTGTGCGCAGCCCCACAAGCGACGCCATATGCATGTTGGCGGAATCCATGGCAACCATCACGTCGCAATGGCTCATCAGGGCAAGTTCGCCGGGAATTCCGGTTCTCTTTTCCGCCATCGACACCACATTGCCATGCACTCCGGCAAGCTTCCTTATTTCCTGTATTTCCTTTTCACCCGAGCCGAATATGAATATCTTGTGACCAGACTGTTCCGCATAATGGTCCACCACCTTTTTCATCAGTTCCATGGGATATATCTTTCCAGAATGGGCGGCAAACGGGGCAACGGCTATCCAGGTCTCTTCCTTCCCCTTTGGCTCCGACGCAGACGCAAACATACCGCTGTCTGCTCTTCCCGACGGGAAGAGCGACCGGAATGAATCAGCCACGTTTATATGTAATGCCTCAAAAGTCTCACGATAGCGCACTGGCATAGGCTTGAGCTGGACCACTGCCTTCGACTTGGTGCGCGTCAGCGCCTTGCGGGCGGTGCGTCCCTTGTCGACGTGGGCTACCGGAAGTCCGCGCAGTCTTGCAAACAGACGGATCAGCTTTGTGCGCAACACGTCGTGAAGATCCACAACGGCATCTATACCATACGTGGATATCATCTCATCAAGAAGCCGGCGCATGCCGCCTATGCCCTTATACAGGTCAAGGTCCACACCCAGCACCTTGAGGTTGTGAGGCGTGTCGAGAAACATCTTCGCAGGCAGCTTGCGGGTAAGCACATAGAAATTCCGTCCCGGATTAGCGGCACAAGCCCCGTATATCACGGGAATTGTCATCGCCACGTCGCCGAGAGCGGAGAATCTTGTAATAAGAATGTTGCGGAAATCAGTCTTTCTTCCCATAGAGCACCGGATTGGTGGCAGGGTCGTTATACATCTTCATCTGACGGTATACCTTCATATACTTTCTGCCGGCGGCAATGTCGTCGAGCAGTTCGTCGATGGCTTTTGTAAGGTCTGAGCGCTGTTCGAGCAGCACGTCGAGTTTTGCCCGGCATTTCTCCACATGTTCCACAGTGGCGTCAGCCCTCTCTGTCTGCTCTTTCATATGCCATATCTTTAGGGCAAGGATGCTGAGACGGTCAAGAGCCCATGCGGGCGACTCTGTGTTGAACTTCGCGTCGGCATCAGGCTTCACGCTTGCAAATTTCTCCCTGAACCATGAGTCGATTTCCTCCACCATGTCGGTGCGCACCTGATTGGAGCGGTCGATCCTGCGCTTCAGAAGCAAAGCTTCCTGAGGATCTATGTCGGGATTTCTTATAATATCCTCCAGATGCCATTGAACAGCGTCAACCCAGTTTTTATCGTAGAGTATACTCTCCAACGAGCCTGCGGCATATGGATTCTCAACAGGGAAATCGATGTCGTCATGTTTGTGATAGTCAGCCACTGAGGCGTCAAACACTTTGTTTGCAAGTTCTGCTGTCTTCATGATAAATGGAGATTATGGCGGGAATGGCATGATGTGCGGAATTTCCACACCCCTCATCCCGGCTGTTGTTAATTTGTCTGATAGAAATCTCATCCATTCCCGGCTTTCCGGCGCACCCTCCTTCATCTGCAGGAAAGGTCAGACAGTTCTGAGGGAAAGGCCGCTCCTTGTCCTGAGCAAGACCCCGACCGGCGTCGAGCCAGACACAGGGTTGTCAGAAAAGGGTGAGGCCGGCACTGCTTGCGCAGTAACCGGCCTCGGGGGATAGGATGGATTTGGGGAAGTAGCCCATAGCAGAGTCGAACTGCTCTTTAGAGAATGAAAATCTCTCGTCCTAACCGATAGACGAATGGGCCAACGTTATCCTTTTCCGGCTGCCATGAGCTGCACTCCGACATGCCGGAGGATATATTTTCTATCGTCGGCTTTTTGCCCTACGATTATGCGAGCTTGTCAATGTGCTTGCAAAGTCCGCTGCAGAGGTTAGCGGCTTTATTCTTGGAGATCACATTCTTGCGACCGAGACGCTGCAAGAATGCGTTTACCTTGTTGTATGCTTCTGTTGCCTCTGCCTTGTCGGTCATCTTACGTACGTTGCGCACTGCGTTGCGTGCGGTCTTCGACCAATAGCGGTTTTCGAGTCTTCTCTTCTCCGCCTGACGAATTCTTTTTAATGATGATTTATGATTTGCCATCTTAAAAGTTTCTTTTCTTTTTTTAATTGGTAGCCCATAGCAGAGTCGAACTGCTCTTTAGAGAATGAAAATCTCTCGTCCTAACCGATAGACGAATGGGCCACTTTTCGCAACTGCTGTCCCCTCGGGCGCATTTTGCGAGTGCAAAGTTAGTGTCATTTTTACTAACTTCCAAATTTTTTATGCTCAAAAACACTTTTTTTTCGTTTTTATCTGTTTTTTATACCCCAAAAACCTTTTTTACCCTTCCGGTTATCCTGATTTTTTAACTTTTTCACGTTATTTTACGTTAATCCTATAAAGACGGGGATTTTGAGCCCCACGTTCAGCAACGCTTGTTTTTCAACCGGACGCTTCTTTTTTCTCTCCCGCTTCATTGTTCCACTCTCATCTATTTTTGTCATGAAAATCTATTGCAAGAACACCGGAAATTATATCTCCGTCATCGGCGGGGAAAAAGTGATCGACCTGATACCACGACTCGGACGCGAACTCCCATTTGTGCCTATATGCGCCCGCGTAAACAATAAGACTGAAGACCTTTGCTTCCCTCTCTATTCTCCGAAACAGGTGGAATTTCTCCCGGCATCCCACCCTTCGGGCAGACGTGTATATGTCAGGTCGCTCTGCATGATGCTATATAAGGCAATCGAGGAGCTCCTCCCCGGCGCTTTGCTCCGCATAGAGCATTCCATGTCGTCGGGATATTTCTGCCGAATAATAAAAGACGACCGGCATGTGGCTGTGGACGAAAAATTCGCAAACGACATTATCGACCACCTGCAGAAACTCTGCGACACCAACATCCCTTTCCGCAGGAAGGAACATCTCACAAAAGACGTGATCGAGATTTTCCGCCGCCAGGGTCTCGACGAGAAGGTGACCCTGTTGGAGTCGCTCCACGAGCTATATACAACCTACTACCGTCTCGGCGACCTTGCCGACTCATATTATGGTCCGCTGGCACCGAGCACCGGATTCATCCGCCATTTCGACATCCGTCTCTATAAAGACGGTTTTCTCCTCTTTGCAGAATCGCCTGAGAAGACCGACGGAATTCTGAAAAACAATCCTCCCCAGGAGAAAATGTATAAGGCGTTTACCGACCAGCTGATGTTCAACAGGGTGATTCAGGTGAAAGACGTGGGAGAACTCAACATGGCTGTAAAAAACCGCCGTACCGCCGAACTTATAAATGTGGCTGAGGCTATGCACGACAAACGCCTAGGACACATAAGCGACGAGATTGCAGCTCGCCGCAAAGAGGGCGGTGCCGGGATTGTAATGATAGCCGGTCCGTCTTCTTCAGGCAAGACCACATCCACAAAACGGCTTGCCATCCAGCTGATGACAAACCTGATAGTGCCGAAGATGATATCGCTCGACGATTATTTCATTGACCGCGAACACACCCCGCGCGACGAGAGCGGCGACTATGATTATGAAAGTCTTTATGCCCTCGACCTCGACCGTCTGAATTCCGACCTCACCCGACTGCTATCCGGCGAGGAGATCAATCTCCCCACATATTCCTTTGAGCTCGGAAGAAGGGTGGAACGCCAGCGCCCGCTGAGGCTCGACCAAAACGATGTGCTGCTGATTGAAGGAATCCACGGGCTCAACCCTGAGCTCACCCGCTCCATCTGTTCCGACAACGTCTTCAAGATATATGTGTCGGCTCTCACCACTCTCAAGATCGACAACCACAACTGGATATCCACAAGCGACAACCGTCTGCTGCGAAGAATTGTGCGCGACAACAAATATCGCCACACATCGGCTCTCGACACCATCCGCCGCTGGCCAAGTGTGAGGCGCGGTGAGGAGAAATGGATTTTCCCTTTCAGGAGAATGCCGACGCCACGTTCAACTCGTCGCTCATCTTCGAGCTCGGGGTAATGAAACCCTATGCCGAGCCTCTGCTGCGCGACGTGCCACGCGACCTTGAGCAATATGCCGAGGCATACCGTCTGCAGCGGTTCCTAAGCTATTTCGAGCCAATCCCCGCCGACCAGATACCCACAACCTCGCTCCTCCGCGAATTCCTCGGCGGCTCCTCATTCCATTATTAAGAGCGCGCTCCCTCATTTTTTATACGCCTATACGCGAAGCTTCTTAGAATGCATTCGGACTCAATAAGCAAACTAAGCCATGAGGCTCTGACAAACCTGTATGTCAGAGCCTCATGGCTTCAATAATTCAAGCCGAATTGCCAAAGCGGCACAGACTGTCAGTGGCATATCCCAATATCATACCTGACAACTATTCCGTCCGGGTCCCCCTCAAGCCGCCTCTTTCCTTTCTTTTCTCCACCTATATTAATTCTGAAAATGTAACAAGAAATTTCCCTTCAAAAGTGCTCGTTTTGCATATTGCGAGCACTTTTGAAGGGAAACAATTCATTTTTCGTCACTTTCATAGGGAATTTATCATATAATGCCGCCACATTTGAAGCAATTCAAAAGCTATATGACATCTCGACAACAAGCAAAAAATCTCGTTAACATGTTTTAACTATGTTTTACGACATAATTTTACAATATATTATATTTTCGAATTGTTTATTAGAATATATCCATTATTTATCTATATTAATTAAACTTTTGTAAGATGAAACATTCATTTATTAATATTTTGCCATACAATTCGATTGTTAATTAATCCTCAGTCAAGCGATCTAAATCCATAGACTGAAATAGCAAATAAACAAAAAGGTCAGAAGGACTAATCATATTGTTCACCCCGGGCGCTAAATCCCGGGAAAAATCCATAAGTTATGAGTTTCTTACAGGTTAAAAGAATTAAAGTAGGCTGGCTGATTGTATTTGCAATCATGGTCGGGCTTGCAGTGGTGGGTTGCTTTGCAACGCCGCGTGAAGGGATTTTCGATATGCCCAACAACCATCTCTTTGCCAATGTGGCATGGATGATCACAGCCACGATTTTCGTGCTGATGATGACTCCGGGTCTGTCTTTCTTCTACGGCGGCATGGTGCGCGCCAAAAATGTGATATCCACCATGCTGCAGAGCTTCATCGTGATGGGTGTGGTGAGTGTGATATGGGTGGTCTTCGGATTCTCACTCGCCTTCGGCAACGACGTATGGCACGTGATAGGCAATCCCGCCGATTTCTTCATGTTTGACAACGTGGGCGTGACAAACGTGACCGACTCTTCCAACGAACCCTCGCAGATAGGGATAGCCACAACCACAATCCCGCTCGCACTGTTCGCTCTCTTTCAGATGAAATTCGCGATCATAACCCCTTCGCTTATCACAGGGTCGTTTGCAGAGCGTGTGCACTTCGCAGGCTACCTGCTCTTTATGGTGCTGTGGACAATTCTCGTTTATTGCCCTCTCGCTCATTGCACATGGCATCCGGAAGGACTCTTCGGGCTGATGCACGTTCACGACTTCGCAGGAGGAATCGTGGTTCACGCCGCCTCCGGCGTAGCAGCACTCACAGGAGCCATATATCTCGGCAGACGAACAGAGAAAGGATTGTCTCGGCCCGCCAACGTTCCTTTCGTATTGCTTGGCGCCGCGCTTCTCTGGCTCGGGTGGTTCGGATTCAACGGCGGTTCGTCGCTTGCCGCCGACGGCATAGCGATCTCCGCATTCCTCAACACCAACACAGCGGCTGCCACAGCAATGGTGGTATGGATAGCAATGGACGGACTTCGCGGACACAAACCATCGGCTATGGGCGCAGCCATCGGAGCAGTGGTAGGACTTGTGGCGATCACCCCTTGCGCCGGCTGGGTTAGCGTAGGGCAGAGCGTATGCATTTCAGTGATCATAACAATCTGCTGCAACATGGCATGCAGCTGGAAAGGATACGGACACATGCTCGACGATGCCCTCGACGTATTCCCCACCCACGGCCTTGGCGGAATAATCGGCACCGTGCTCACCGGCATATTCGCCTACGATTTTTTTGCGAAAGGGGATCCTGAAATAATTTCAAGAACTGAATTCTTCTGGAACCATATCCTTGTGCTCATCATGGTGTTTGCCTATACTTTTATTGTAAGCTACGCACTCTACTGGCTCACAGACCGCATCATCCCGATGCGCGTGAGCCGCAAGAACGAAGAGATCGGACTCGACCGTTCACAGCACGACGAGATCTACGGAGGAGAAACCGGCATCGCCGAAGACTCCATGAGCCTCGACGACTGGTACCGCAAAATGGAATAACATCCGGATTTCCACGATACTTAGCCACGAGTTCCTTGAGTTTCTGACAATCTTTCAGGATTGCTGGAAATCCAAGGAACTCGTTCTAATGTTTTCAATCTAATTGATTGAAAAAGTGCAATATCCGCACCTTGACTAAGTTAAACAAAATTTACTGAATAAAGATTACAGCTTTTGAATAAAGATTGAATATATATCCCGTTTTTTGCGACTACCGAAATATAACGTATCTTTGCAATATGAATCACTATGCTTTAGTGTGACAGCTTTGACATCCATCATTAGCAATTATCAATGACATGTCGTTAATTAATTGTTAATCAAACCCGTTTATTCATCAGGATTCTCAATTGCAATTATATGATTTGGCGCATCCTTATAATTATTACCTATTTATCCCTGATTGTTGGCTGTTCTGACAACAAAAACAGCGAACGGCTATCCCGCATAGACAAGACTATTTCAGAATCTCCCCAAAAGGCCCTGGCAAGTCTTGACAGCATTGACTACAACAGTCTTACAAACGAAGATAAACAATATTTTGACTTCCTGACAATCAAAGCGAAAGACAAAGCATTCATACACCATACCTCAGACAGTCTTGTTTTAAAAGTAATTGAACAGGAAGCCCGAAACTCCAACAATGATAGATATAACGAAGCTCTATATTATGGCGGGCGTGTGTATCATGATTTGGGCGATCTGCCGACTGCATTAAACTATTATCAGTCTGCTTTAGATAATCTTAAAGAAAATGAAGATTCCCAAACCCTTAGAGGAAGTATACTCAGTCAGATCAGCGGTGTGCTTAATTCTTTGAGACTATACGATCAGGCCATCTCCTACATAAAAGAAGTTATTTATCTTGACTCAATAAGGAAAGATTATATAAACCTGATGTATGATACAGAATTCTCTGGAAAAATACACCTTCACGCAAAAAAATATGAGGCTGCCGAATCATTTTTCAAAGAAGCAAAAAAAATTGCAAGAGAATTAGCCGTTGCAGATACCACAAGACATAATATGTATTTAGCTGCTGTCAAATATAATAAAAATCAAATAGATTCTGCACTGACTCTTATCCGGCCTGCCATTCTTGACATCGACTCAATCTCTCGGAATGTTGCGTTGGCATATGCTTGTGAGATCTATAAGAAAGCCGGGATTCCGGACACGGTACTATTGTATGCAAATGAGCTTATACGCAGCAAAAATCCCAACAACCGCAAAACCGGATACAAGATTCTTCTCTCTGATGACATGAAAGATTTCATCCCCGCCGATTCTGTCTTAAGTTACGCCCATAGATATCGCGACATTATAGAATCATATTTAAATCAGAATGGGAATCAAGCCGCACTGATTCAAAATTCATTCTACAACTATCAAATACACCAACGGGAGAAACTCAAGGCTGAAACTGCAAATAAAAGGCTTTTTAATTGGCTTGGAGGATTTTTGCTCGTTATTCTTATTTTATCCATATATCTTCTTTATCTAAAAAACAAAAATAAATCACAGCTCATACAATTGCATGAGGCTATTAATAATGTAAACAGACTTCGGAAAACTCTTTATTTATCTGACGATGCCAGCACAGACAATTCTCTCGAGAATCAGAACTCCCAAAAATATGACGATGAAAAACTGTTGAGCAATATAAATGAATTGAGAAGGAAGTTAGGAAATCAACTCCTTTCCATTGGTAATTCCGGAAATCAATGCTATTCTGTGCCTCAGACTATTCTTGAATCCGGGATTTATGATAAAATTTTAGAATGCTTAAAGACTGACCGGGTAATCCCTGAAAACAGTCATCTATGGATAGAACTTGAGGAAACCGTTCTGAAATGCTTTCCTGATTTCAAAAAAAGACTTCGGCTTCTCACTGGCGGTAAAATCAAGACTGCCGACCTCCATTTAGTGCTGCTCGTCAAGTGCGGCATAACCTCTACCGACATCTCGAAGGTGGTGGGAAGGGCAAAATCTACCATTGCATACCGGAAGGATGCCTTAGGAATCCGCGTTTATGGAGAGAAAATTGACACAAAAACAATCGACAACATAATTCACTTATTATAAATAATATAAATCCAATTATAAAGTTCAGTTTTTGTTCAGTTTTAATTACTGAACAAAAACTGAACTCCTTTTTTGCCATCATTTCACACTTCTGAAATACTTTTGCAGAGATTACAAACTTTAAACACGATTGTCATGAACAAGTCTCTTGCATTCCTTGTCGTCCTTATAACGATATTGTCTTCTGCGGCATGTGCGTATGCCGACAATGTCCCATCCATTACTGTGGGCGTCTCTCAGAGTTCAGAACCGGATTATATCGACGACGACCCCGTAAGGCACCGCTCCCAGGCAAAAAAAATTTTATGCACGATAAGCCAAGATGGTGTAAATATCCCGTCCGTAACACCTGAGGAAATAATATCATATGATGTATATTCCTCCGAAGGTGATTGCATCGCCACATTCACTTCTGAAATGGATTTCGTATCATTCTTATATGGAATATCCGGCACTTTTGAGATCCGTATCCACATAGAAGGATCTGTATTCCGCGGTTTCGTTTCCTTATGACAGCTAATCCTCACAGGCCAAGACGGCAAAAGGTTATCAGCGAGACCTGGCTTGCCGAAGGATTTCTACAGCTTTAGCAACTAATAAGAATTCATTTAAGAAATCATTGCAGACAAGACTGCGTAACAAATCAACTTAAAGAAAATATCATTCATAGCAAATTTCTTATAAAAATTTAATTACAAAACATTTGTCATAACAAAAAAGAACTTTCTAACAAACTTATTAATCATGAAGAGAAAACTTTTTTTATATGTCATCTTTGCTATCCTTATTACAGCATGTGAAGATGAAACCGGAACCTTATATGAAGGTTTGACTCAAACTACAATAAAGACCTCCACTCTTACCCGTTCTGCTGCAGCTGATTCCATCTACGATGAGAGCCTTGTAATTGAAAGTATGCCAGATAAGATGCTTAGATTGCAAGAAAGAATAAACCAAATCTCCAGTAAACGCAATTCCATCCTTAAAAGTAATTATGATAGCCAAGACCAATGGTTTTCATCAAATATCTATGCCATACGGGAGTTACCAATAACAATAAAAGTGCGTGGTGTAGCAAGTGGAAGCAATAGCAACTACTCCTATCTTAGTTGTTCAGGACCAGGAAAAGAAGTTACACTGTCATCTTCCTCAGATTCTGATAATAATAAATTCTTTTTAAAGGTTCTTCCTGCATATACTGGTATTCCATATCTGATTTATTCGGAGGCTGCAAAAACCCCTCTTTCAATTGGTCATTACAACAACACTCCGAGTGTTAAAATATTGATGACCCAAGCAAACAATGATAAATTATCTGATTTTGCAGCATGGGATCTAATAGCCTCACAACAAAATAAAGGTTATTTTTCGATTCAGAATATTCGATATATCGGGCAATTCGATGAATCTAATCCAATGTCAATATTCTATTATAATGTTGAGGCAATTGCCGGAAATAAACTTGGATTCGCCCAACCGATAATTAATAAACCACAACAGGAGTTTGAAATTCTTACATGCGACAAATTCTCACTTTCTACCATAGAATATGATTTAAGTACAGTAACCATAAACACTTCGAAAGAATCTCATTATGGTACAGGGCAAAATTTGTCCACACAAGAAGGTCTCGTAAATGTAAACTTTATCTTTGATGCTGATGAAACTTCAAATTATAATACATCAAACAATTCATTAAAAGTGAATTTAAACAATTCAAATGTAGAGCTCCCTTGGGTTAGTGGTGGCAGTATAATGCAACCCGGTAGTGATTCTGACAGACCAAAGATTATTGCTCCTTTTTCATATCCGGGATATTACCATTACCATAGAAGAATACAATATACTATGAAGCGTAATTGTCCTGGAAGACATAACATCCAAATTCTAGCACACTTTATCAAGTATAATGTTTCCATTAAATTTACAGCAAAAGCTTATTTTACTAAAATTAATGATGATAAAACTAAAGACGAGCGAATGTTTGTCATCTCCGGCACATGGTACGGAACTCTTTATGAGGATCCAACAATTGTCGAACCAACTAAAGACGATCCTATATACACCAAGATAGGGGGAGGAAGCCCTGATATTCCTATTATTATGTCGAAAGATATATCTCCAATGAAAACAACAAAAAATGAGAACCAATGAAATATTATAGATTCAAACTTTTCCTTTTTTTGGTCGGATTGACACTTACAGGTTGTACCGACTTTGAAAACTTAGATGGCTACACAGATATATATATATCTGAAAAGGGGAAAGATGTGGTTATATTCCCAAGAGATTCAAATCTACAGGATGTAAACAGACATAAAATAAACAAGTCAAAAAAAAGCCGGGCACTATCAGACAACGGCACCATCATTGGCAATAGCGATGTTTTGCTTGGTTATTCCTATAAAGAAGGGAATAGTATCCTTGGAGACTTCTCTAATTTAGGGATGCCGGTTATTGACCTGGAAAAAGTAAAAGCTACAGGAAGTAAACGTATTCAGGGTCATAAAATCAATCATCCTGAGTTTAACTCATATACATACTATAATTTTGAACGATACACCGATAGTACAAGCATCACACGGAAGATTGCAAAAGGCTTTAGTATAAATCTTATCTTATTTAGAATCGGTAGAAAAGAATTAACCACCGAGATATTTAAATCTGCATATACATCTACTAATGAATCTGTATATGGAGAACTTAATGCTTCATTTATTGATAGTAAATTCAAATTGGATGACACCAGTGGAGCAAGAAAAAAATATGCACAAGAATGCCTAACAGATGAATTTCGCGAAGATTTTTCTTCAACTCCCATTGGTGGGATTCTTTCATCATATGGTCCATATGTGCTGACCGGTTACGAAACCGGAGGCAAAGCATTGGGACTTTTTGCTGCAAAAACCCAAAGTGGTGCGTCATACCGGATTCATGAAAAAGATTTGAAGGATAGCATACAGGCATCATTTACTTACGATAAAGATTCTATTAGTGCCAAAGCTTCTTTTAGTTTTAAAATGAATAACGGCAATGTATCAGCGTCTAATTATAATATTAAAGATACCCAAGCTCAGATACGCTTATATGGAGGGAGATATAGCGGTAGTACAATAATTGGGCCGGTTGATACTAAAAATATGTCAATCGATCTGACAAGCTGGGTTAATTCGCTTAGTGATGTAAACACACATACTATTATCAATATAAGTGACGAAGGACTGATGCCCCTATCCGCTTTTGTACTTGAAAAAAATTTTAAAAACAGAATTGATGATACGGCTTCCGGATATTTGGAATCGAAGACGGAAAACTTCAGTGCCCCATATATTGAAGTAGTGCGAGTATATGCAAAATCATCTAATGGACAACGGTTGTATGAAATCGCACCCGTCTTAAATACTCGACAAGGCGATAAAATCGTATTGAGCAACGGCAAATATAAATCAATGAGTGACAGCGAACTATTATTAAACTCAAATAATAGTCATTATCTTTCCTGTGTCACCGACATTGCCTTACAGAAGAGAGAATACTTTGATGGGATTGGGTATGTACAGAATGTTGATACATGGCTGGATCCTTACGACAGGAAACCATTGTGTATTCGATTGGATGATTTTGATGAAACTATGGCATACAAATACATCGATGAAAAGCAAAAGTTAGGTTTTATTTATATACCGTCTTCAAAAGTTGCATTGTCATATTATATTTCTGATTATGATGGTGACTATGTATTAGATGACTATGGTATAAGAGATTGGGTTGATAATCTTGAGCAGAAAAAAATAAGCCTGACATCATTATCCAATTATTACACCATAATTGGTCTTTGACAACAACACCGGATGCATATCGCCTCCAGTAACTATTCTCTTAAGCTATGAATGTAATTAGATTTTTTACAATACTTTTGCTGACTATTTTCTGTGGGTGCAGCAAAGATAACGATGGAATGTTGACTTTATCTCCGGAAACTTTACAATTGGTTGAAAATGGTTTGGTCTTTAACTCTAATGGCGGAAGTGAGAAATTAAAATTCAATTATACCGGAGAATCAAATATCATAATCAATATTAGTTATGACGACCAACAGAATAGCAATTGGTTAGTGGCGACCACAAATATTTATGAATATGAACATTCTGTTAGCATAACCTGCGATAAAAACAACAATTCAAATATAAGAACCGCTACTATAGTCGTTAAGGCAGGAACGTATTCATTCTCTATAAGAATAAACCAAAATGCGGAAGGTTTTGTAAAACCGGAAATAACACAATTTGTATTTGAAAGCGACGGAGGTCTTAAAGAAATTAATTTGTCTGCAAATGGCAATGTGACAGCACATGTTGTATATGACACTCAAAAATGGTTAAATATTGACATTAAAGGACATGAAGGCGTTTATACGCTGTCATTAGATGCTGAAAAAAATACAGGGCTTGGCAGAATTGCCTTTGTAAAACTTGCAGTTGACGGGATCTCATCAGCTACTGTAGCCATACGTCAAAAACCGGGTAAATTACCATCATCATTGGTTATTTCAACAGGCGGCGCCGGACGCTTATACGTGCTTTTCGGTGATGACAAATCCAATTTTTTGAATGTAAGGAGTCTGACCATATCCGGAAACCTGAATCAATTAGACTTGTATGTGCTGAAAAATTTTGTTTTTCAGGGTTATCTGGGAATGAATGCCCCACTTGACATTGATATGTATTATGCCAACCTGAGAAGTGGCTATGCCTGCTATTATCCGGATCTTGAAATAGAGCTGCCGGAATATCTGCCGTATGTCAACGACGATGTCCTTCCTCTCGGACAATTTGAATTTGCATTAAACCTGAGAACAATTTCTCTTCCCGGCTCTCTCCGGATTATTGAAGACAGATGTTTTTGGGGATGTGGAAACCTGTCGCAGATAGTCATACCCGATGACGTGACGGTAATTGGGAATAATGTGTTCAGATTATGTAATAAACTGAGTGAAATAACAATATCACCTAATTCAATTCTAACTACGATCGGAGCCCAGACATTCACTACCGGATGTAGGCTGTCGTCACTTTATATCCCGGAAAGTGTTGTGAATATTGATGATATCGCCTTCAAATCCTGTTCTGTGGATAAACTTTACGTCAACTGGGAGAATCCTACTATGATTGACTGCGTGCCAAGAGGAGACACTTTAATCGTACCCAAAGGATTGAAAAGCATTTATGAAGAAACTCCGAAATGGAATCAATACAAACATATATTAGAGGAAGAATCTGAACAGTAAGATATTTTGCTCTTTGGATAATTCTATTCTTGTATCTCATATATCTATAGTGTAACACCTGAAGGATATTAGTTCGTTCCTTAAATTTAACGACCATGTAGGGGTCGCAAATTTTTAAGGAACGAACTCTTAAATCAACATTTAACGAGCTTCACTCTGAAAAAGTCCGCAGGCGCATCTCAAAGGAACTCAATATCTCTCCGGCTATAGTACTCGGTGTGTGATAAATTCTTGATTCAGTGGAGCGATTTTTATGACTTATTAGCTAATTTTGCATCTGCCACTTGACTCTACACTTCACTCTACAAAATCTTCTATCGCGTGATTTTGTCGCGAAAATAGAAATTTTTTCATTAATTTTGCATTTTGGCTGAGACCATGGATTTTTCCAAAGGCTACAGTCTCTACCAAAGGCAGCCTCCGTCTGGCTATATAGTCAAAATATCAGGAAGGAATTTTTCATATGAAAGAATTTACCGAAACCGACATAGAGCGCATCGAAAGCATCATCGAGTCGCAAGACAGTGGAGCGGCACAGGAGGAAGTGAGAGAGCTTCATCCCGCCGACATCGCGGAACTCTTCCAGTCGTTAAACCTGAAACAGGCGGAATGGCTGTTCAATCTAATCGAAGACAAGGAGAAAAAAGCCGACGTGCTCATGGAGCTCGACGAGGAAGACCGCAAGAAAGCTCCTCGAAGGGATGGACCCGGAACAGATCGGCCATTTCATCGACCTCCTCGACACCGACGATGCCGTCGACCTTATCCAGGAGCTCGACAAGGAAGACCGCGAGGAGGTGATCCAGCATATCGACGACGTGGAGCAGGCTGGCGACATCGTCGACCTCCTTCAATATGACGAAGACACGGCCGGCGGTCTGATGGGCACTGAAATGATCGTGGTGAACGAAAATCTTTCAATGCCAGACTGCCTGAAGGAGATGCGCCGACAGGCTGAAGAGCTCGACGACATTTACTACGTCTACGTGGTGGACGACGACAACCGCCTGCGGGGAGTGCTCCCCCTCAAGAAAATGATCACTCACCCGTCGGTGTCGAAAATAAAGCACGTGATGGAAGTGGACCCCCAGTCGGTGAGGACAGACACTCCCATCGACGAGGTGGCCATCGACTTCGAGAAATATGACCTTGTGGCTATGCCCGTGGTCGACAGCATCGGCCGGCTCGTGGGCCAGATCACCGTCGACGACGTCATGGATGAGGTGCGCGAGCAGAGCGAACGCGACTATCAGCTCGCCTCAGGTATCTCATCCGACGTCGATGCCGACGACTCCGTCATTGCCCAGACCAAGGCCCGCATCCCCTGGCTCCTTATCGGAATTGTGGGTGGAATTGTCAGCTCTCTGATTCTTGTGGGATTCGAGGCACAGATTGCAGCCGTGACGGCTCTCGCCATTTTCATCCCGCTCATCGGCGGAACAGGTGGAAACGTGGGAGTCCAGGCCTCTGCAATCGTGGTGCAGGGTCTTGCAAACGGACGCCTGGAAATCAAAAACGCCTGGAACCAGATAGGACGGGAATGCCTTGTGGCGATACTGAATGCCGTGATCATATCCGTCCTCGTGTTTTTCTATGTGTTTTTCACGCAAAACGAGATGAAATTCGCAGTCTCGCTTGCAGTGGCCACCTCGCTGTTTGCCGTAGTGATCTTCGCTACGGTCTTCGGCACCTTCGTGCCCCTCACCCTCGAAAAGCTCAAAATCAACCCCGCCCTCGCCACGGGCCCCTTCATCCAGATCACCAATGACGTCGTCGGTCTGCTAATTTATGTGGGACTCGCCACATGGATGCTTTCAATTCTCTGATAAACAAGTAACCAAGAAATCACTCTGCAATGGCCAAAAACATAACTGAAACTCCCCTGATGAAGCAATACGCCGAGATGAAAAAGAAACATCCCGACGCTATTCTTCTTTTCCGCGTCGGCGATTTCTACGAAACTTTCTCCGACGACGCCATCACCGCCAGCGAAATCCTCGGAATCACCCTCACTCGGCGCGCCAACGGCAAAGCCCAATCGGTGGAGCTTGCCGGATTCCCTCATCATGCTCTCGATTCCTATCTCCCAAAACTCGTGAGGGCGGGAAGGAGAGTGGCGATATGCGAACAGCTTGAAGACCCGAAGCTCACGAAAAAACTCGTGAAACGCGGAATAACAGAGCTCGTCACACCCGGTGTGAACACCTCCACAGGTGCATTGCAGGCTAAGGAAAACAACTTTCTTGCAGCAGTTCATATCGACAAGAAAAACGTGGGAATCGCATTTCTCGACATATCTACCGGAGAATTCCTGTGTGCCGAGTCCTCTGCGGAGGAGGTTGACAAACTGCTCACAAGTTTCCAGCCCAAGGAATTGCTGAGAATGAAAGGCACCCGCGATTTCTGCACAAGAAATTTCTCCCACAAATGCAGCGTGTTTGAACTCGACGACTGGGTCTATACCTCGGAAGCCGCCGAAGAAAGGCTCCTGAAACAGTTTGACACGGCAACACTCAAAGGATTTGGCGTTGAAAACCTCCATTCAGGAATAATCGCCGCCGGCAGCATTCTTCACTATCTCGACCTGACGAGCCACACAAGGATTTCTCATATCACCTCCCTTTCCCGTATCGACAACCGGAAGTTCATGCATCTCGACCGCTTCACGGTGCGCAATCTTGAGATTGCCGGAGTGATGGGTGGCGAGGGGAAAAGTCTTCTTGATGTCATCGACAAGACTGTATGCCCCATGGGCTCAAGGAAACTGCGACGCTGGATAATGCTTCCTCTCCTCGACCTCGGCGAAATAAACAGCCGCCACGATGCGGTGGAGGCCTTCTTCGGCAACCGCGACCTGCGCGACCTTGCCCGCGAGGCTGCCCGGCAGACAGGCGATATCGAACGCCTCATTTCAAGGGTGGCTTCAGAAAAGATATCTCCCCGCGAAATGGTGCAGCTTGCCACAGGCGTGAAAGGCGCCATGACCCTAAAAGGGCTTATGAAACAGAGCGGGAACCCATCGCTCGAATCGCTTGCCGGAAAGATGCCCGACATTGCCGAAGTGGCTGAATGGATCAACGCCACAATCAATCCCGACGCACCCAACTCTTTCGGGAAATCGCCCGTGATAGCAGACGGAATTGATCCGGAGCTCGACGATCTCAGGAGGCTCCGCACACACAGCCACGACGCTCTCCTCGCAATCCAGAACCGCGAGATAGAAAACACCGGCATCACTTCTCTCAAGGTGCATTTCAACAATGTGTTCGGCTACTACCTCGAAGTGCGCAACACCCATAAAGACAAAGTGCCGGAGCACTGGATCCGCAAGCAGACTCTTGTTAATGCCGAGCGATACATCACTCCTGAACTAAAGGAATATGAGGAGAAAATCATGGGCGCCGAGGAGAAAATTGCAGCTATCGAAGACCGGATCTACCATATGCTCCTCTCCCAGATCAACACCCGTTTCAATGAACTTCATGCCAACTCCGATGCGGTGGCAACCGCCGACTGCCTCCTCTCCTTCGCCGAAGCGGCGGCTGATTACGGATATGTGAGACCTCAGCTCGACGATTCCCTCGCTCTCTCCATCACCGACGGAAGGCATCCTGTGATAGAACGCACTCTCCCTCCCGGTGAATCTTACGTGGCAAACTCTGTGTCGCTCGACAACGACACCCGCCAGATCATGATGATCACCGGTCCCAACATGAGTGGTAAATCGGCACTGCTTCGCCAGACCGCACTCATTGCCCTTATGGCCCAGGTGGGCAGCTTCGTGCCCGCCAAAGCTGTCAAGACCGGAGTAATCGACAAGATATTCACTCGTGTGGGTGCCAGCGACAACATCTCTTCCGGAGAATCGACATTCATGGTGGAGATGAACGAGGCAGCAGCCATCCTCAACAACATGAGCCAGCGCTCGCTGATTCTCTTCGACGAGCTCGGGCGCGGCACATCCACCTACGACGGCATATCCATAGCATGGTCAATAGTGGAGCACATTCATGAAAATGGGAAATGCAGGCCCAAAACCCTTTTCGCCACCCATTACCACGAGCTCAACGAGATGGAGAAGAATTTCAAGAGAATTGCCAATTTCAACGTCTCGGTCAAGGAGATAGGCGGGAAAGTGGTGTTTCTCCGCAAACTCGAAAGGGGAGGTTCTGCCCACAGTTTCGGAATACATGTGGCGAAGCTCGCCGGTATGCCACCTTCTATCGTAAGGCGCGCGAACCAGGTGCTCAAACAGCTTGAAGAGGCTTCAAAGGGAGTAGACTCCGGAAAAGACCATATCTCGAAAGGGACCGTAGGCGACCTTGCATCTAACCGCGACGGATTCCAGATGAGCTTCTTCCAGCTCGACGACCCGCTGCTCTCGCAGATACGCGACCGCCTTCTCGACGTCAATATCGACAACCTGACTCCCATACAGGCCCTTAACATCCTTTACGACCTGCAAGGTTTGCTCACCGGCAAATAAATCACTCGTCACGCGCGTTATTTAGGTGTGCGCAGCATTCTTTCCATATCAGCAATAGCGAAACGCCATCGTGTCGCGGCTTTTCTGCCGTGGCTGATAATCTGCGCCCTGATTCTTTCTGCCTGCGGAACGAAAAAGAATACACCTCTGTCGCGCAACTGGCAGGCTTTCACCACACGCTACAATGTGTATTTCAACGGATCCGAGCACTATAAGGAGCAGCTGAAAGCCATGGAAGACGGCTATGAAGACGACTACACAAGAATGCTTCTCGTGCATCCGGCTGAAGCCCGCAACGACAACAAGCTTCCGCAGCCCTCCGGCGACTTCAAACGCACCATCGAAAAAATGCAGAAGGCAATACAGCTGCATTCCATCACCAAGAAACCACGGAAACGGACCTCAAGTCCGAAAGAAAAGGCGTTCAGGGCACGCGAGGAATTCAACCCGTTTCTCCACAACGCATGGCTGATGATGGGGCGCGCGCAATATCTCGACGGTGATTTTCTCGGCGCCGCTTCCACTTTTCTCTATATATCGAAACACTTCACATGGCTTCCGAACGTGGTGACCGAGGCTCGTCTGTGGCAGGCACGCTGCTATTGCGCGCTCGACTGGGCTTACGAGGCTGAAAACGTGCTGCATCTCGTAAAAGAGAAAGATCTCACAAACAAGTCTCTACGAAACCTATACAACATTACAAACGCCGACTATCTGATTCGCGACAACCGCTATGAACAGGCTGCGCCTTTCCTCCTCGCGGCTGCAAAAGCCGCCCACGGATCGCAGAAACCCAGGCTGTGGTTCATGCTCGGGCAGCTTTACGAACAGATTGGAAACAAAACCCTTGCCTATGAGGCTTTCAGGAAAGCCGGCAGCGGATCCTCCACCCAATACCGCACCAAATTCAACGCCAGAATAAAACAGAGCGAAGTGTTCTCCGGGCAGAATATCAGAAAAGAGGTGAACTCTCTCAAAAATATGGCAAGGTTTGAACGCAACAAGGAATATCTCGACCAGATATATTATGCGATTGGCAACCTTTATATGTCGCGCGGCGACACCGCGGAAGCCAAGAAAAACTATATCGTGGCTGTAGAGAAGTCCACTCGCAACGGAATCGACAAGGCTCTCGTGCAACTTGCCCTCGGCAACATCTATTTCTCTGAACACGACTATGTGAAAGCACAGCCTTGCTATTCGGAAGCACTCCCTTTGCTGCCCGACAATTATCCGGGCTACAAGACCCTGAAAATGCGCAGCGATGTGCTCGACGAACTCGCCGTGTATGCCGGGAATGTGCATCTGCAGGATTCGCTCCTCACCCTGTCAAAAATGACTCCCGAAGAGCAGAAGGAAGTATGCCGGAAAATTGTAGACGACCTGATCAAAAGGGAGAAAGAGGCGGAAGAAGCCGCTAAAAAAGAAGCTTATCTCGCCGAACAACAAGGAAAGACAGGACCGATCGACAAAAACGCTCCCTCGAATCCCGCGTTGTCGATGAATACCGACAAATCCTGGTATTTCTACAACACCATGACCCGCAATGCCGGGAAAACAGAGTTCCAGCGCCGCTGGGGAGCACGTAAACTTGAAGACGACTGGCGCAGACGCAATAAAGCAACATTCTCTCTCGACGATGAACCGGAGGCCGACGACATGATTGCCGGGAATGATTCAATATCTTCCGATGAAAAAGACAAAACCGGAAACGCCGCGGATGCAAACGACCCACACAACGTGGAGTTCTACCTGAGGCAAATTCCTTCAACCCCTCAGGAGATTCTAACCGCCAACGACGTGATTCAGGAAGGGCTCTACAACATGGGCGTGATTCTGAAAGACAAACTTGAGGATTTCCCTGCTGCCCGCGATGAATTCTCCCGTCTTCTGAGCCGATATCCCGACAATATCTACCGTCTTGACATCTACTACAACATGTATCTTATGGCTGTGCGCGACAACAACGAGCAGCTTGCCGAGACCTGGCGACAGAAGATTCTTGCGGATTTCCCCGAAAGCGGATATGGAATGGCGATGCGCGATCCCAATTATTTCAACAATCTGAGGCATATGCATGAGGTGCAGGAGAGTCTATATGAAAAGGCTTATGCCGCATATCTCGACAACGACAACAACACCGTGCATTCCATCACGGCAGACATGGAGAAGGATTATCCTTTGTCGCCGGTGCTGCCGAAATTTGTCTTTATCGACGCTCTCTCTTATCTCACGGAGGGCGACAACTCACAGTTTAAAGACCGTCTTACGGAATTGCTGCAGAAATGGCCCGACACCGACATGACCGACATGGCATCCGGCATTCTCAAAGGCCTGCGGCAGGGCAGGGTGCCACATGCCGGATTGTCGAATCCCGGTGCAATGCTATGGTCCGTGCGACTTTCCGACAACGATTCCACCGCAATGGCTGATTCAATAGGTGCCGGATTCAAACGCGACCCCGACTCTCCCCAGTATCTCGTGCTTGCGTTTCCGCGCGATTCCGTGAATGCAAACCGGCTGCTCTACGACGTGGCACGTTTCAATTTCTCCTCTTTCGTGGTGAAAGACTTTGACCTTGAGCCCATGGGATTTTCAAATATCGGGCTGCTGATTGTGAAAGGATTTGCAAATCTGAAAGAGCTGGAACATTACCGCTCTGTGATGGAGAAGAGCGAAATCGACCTCCCTCCGGAAGTGAGACCCATCATGATAAGCAAAGAAAACTTCGAGATTCTTCTGAGAGAAGGAAGATCATTCGAAGATTATTTCCGTTTCGAGGAAGAAAGCGATATCGAAAACACCGAGGAAGAGCTGCTCGGTCCGGGAATGACGATGCCCGGACCGGATGACTACCCCGACATTGGTGAAGAACCATCCGGTGAGAAATCAGAAGACGAGGCTCCGGATGATGAACCTGCGGAAGAGCAGGCACCGGAAGAGGAACCCGCTGAAGAGATGACTCCTGATGAAGAACCGGAAGAGACGCAGGAAGAGATGAAAACCGAATGACGACTCACAGTGTTGAATTGAAAAGAATAATCCGCCTATGGAAAAAATACTCTGGGCTGACGATGAGATCGACCTTCTGAAGCCACACATAATGTTTCTCAGAAACAAAGGATACGACGTCACGACTGTCTCCAACGGCCGCGATGCCCTCGATGCGCTCGACAGTGAACGCTTCAGCCTTATTCTCCTCGACGAGAATATGCCCGGTCTGTCAGGTCTTGAAACCCTTTCGCGCATTAACCAGTCGCATCCCGAGGTGCCGGTGATCATGATCACCAAATCGGAGGAGGAAAACATCATGAACCAGGCCATCGGCAACCAGATTGCCGACTATCTGATAAAACCGGTGAATCCGAACCAGATTCTCCTTTCGATAAAGAAGAATCTGCACAGCGGTGAACTCGTGGCGCGTCAGGCTTCATCGGGTTATCAGCAGGAGTTCCAGAAAATATCATCACTGATAAACATGGCTCAGGACGTAGACGACTGGAAAGAGGTCTACAGGCAGCTCGTTTATTGGGAACTGAAACTCGCAGAGACCGACAATTCAATGGGCGAACTTCTGCTCATGCAGAAACGCGACGCTAACAGCAATTTCTGCAAATTTATAAAACGTGAGTATCAGAAGTGGATGGAAAACGACGAACATCCACTGATGAGCCATGAGATTTTCAAACGCAAGGTGTTTCCTCTGCTCGACAACGGGGAAAAGGTATGTCTTTTCCTTATCGATAATTTCCGTCTCGACCAGTGGAGAGTGCTGCAGCCGCTTCTTTCGGAATGGTTCAATGCCGATGAGGAACTTTACACCACAATTCTTCCCACCTCCACTCAGTATGCGCGCAACGCGATTTTTGCCGGACTCATGCCTCTGCAGATTTCCGAAATGTTTCCGCATCTATGGGTAGATGAAGATGAAGACGAGGGGCTGAACGTTCATGAAAGCGAACTGATAAAGACCCAGCTGTCGCGTTTCCGGAGGAAAGAACAGTTCACGTATACCAAACTCAACGACTCTTCCGCAGGAGAGAAATTCCTTCAGAAAATAAATCAGATAAAAGACGTGCCGCTGAATGTGATTGTTCTCAATTTCATCGACATGCTTTCTCATGCAAGAACGGAATCGAAAATGATACGCGAACTTGCAAATTCCGACGCGGCTTACAGATCGCTGACCGAATCATGGTTCCGCCATAGTTCCTCGCTTGATATTTTCCGCCGCCTCGCCGGGCAGGGATTCAAGGTGATCGTGACCACCGACCACGGCACCATCCGCGTGGACAATCCGATCAAGGTGGTGGGCGACCGAAACACCAACACCAATCTGCGTTATAAGGTGGGAAAGAATCTGAACTACAATCCCAAACAGGTGTATGAGATGCATAATCCGAAAAAATTCGGACTTCCGGCTCCGAATCTTTCGAGCGTCTTCATCTTCGCCTGCAACGAGGATTTCTTCTCTTATCCCAACAATTACAATTATTACGTGCAATATTACACCGGCACTTTCCAGCATGGTGGAATATCCCTGCAGGAGATGCTTGTGCCGCTCGTCACTCTGACTCCTAAATAATCCCGCAATACCACCCTTACCCCAATCAAAAAATTAACGGTATATTCTGAATCATGCGCAGGCTTTTCCCTTTTCTGATAATCATTCTCTCCGTGGCTGGCACAGTGGCGTCGGAAGAAGTGACGCGTCAGCGCATTGCAGTGAGGGAAGTGGCTGCGAAGGCTGGGAAAGGAGACCCCAAAGCCATCTACGACCTTGCCGTGCTCCACGATTTGGGCTACGATTCCATACCTAAGGATTCTCTCCGGTCTACAGCCCTATACCGCCGGGCGGCTTTATCCGGATATCCTCCTGCCCAGAATTATCTCGGGTTCAGATATTTCAACGGAGAAAGTGTGACCCAGAATGTTGACTCAGCTCTTTTCTGGCTTGCAAAAGCTGCCGGAAACGGTGATGCGAAAGCTGCGGGAAATCTTGGATTTCTGCTTGCCAACAGTGATGCTGTGACCCGCGACTATCCCCAGGCTTTGAAGTGGCTCACAATAGCCGCGGATGCCGGAATTCCTACAGGAGAGGCAATGCTTGCCGACCTTTATCGCCAGGGACTGGGCACTCCCGCCGACACGGTCAAAGCCGTGGAGCTTTATAACAGCGCCATCGAAAAAGGGCTTCAGGATGCAGAATTGAAGCTCATGGCGATGATGAACGGAAAATGGATGAAACTGCCTGCCGACTCGTTGCTCCGCACCGGATTATTCTATTATACCCACCGCGCACCGGCGATCGGCATTTCATTATTTGAAAAACTGGCTTCAGAGGGGAATCCGAAAGCATTGGCTCTGCTTGGCGATGCCTATTCGAGGGGAGTTGGAGTAGGATACGACCACGACAGATCTACGGCTTATTTCCTTGAGGCCGCATTGCTCGGGGATCCTTCAGCACAGTTCATAATTGCCGAACTGCTCGATATTTTTCCCGACGCACTTCCCGACTCCATGCCGGCCGTTGGTCAATGCAGCCTCCCCGCAATCAACTCAGACTCAATCGGCAATGCCCGCTACTGGTATGACAAAGCCGCCCGACAAGGCATTACCGATGCGGAATCTGCCGCCCGTCTTCTCCTTGACATCCAATGAAAATCCTCCTTTATGAGCAATTAAAAAGGAGCCGGAGCAGATTGGTCTCTGCGTTTCCGGCTCCCAAACGGCAAGTCATGTATGCTTAGTAGCTGAGTATTATCTCACATGGATCTTTACCACTCCACCTTCTGTCCTTATGATATAGATGCCCGAATTAAACTGCCGGGACTCACATTCTTCTACATCTCCGGAGAATACCACTACTCCGTTTACGCTATAAATATCAACTTTTGAGGATTTATCAACCCCTTTTATCTCAAGTTTTCCATCAGTGGCAATCACTGAAATCTCATTGTCTCCTACATTTATCCTGCCGACTGAGGAATTACTGTTTTTCAAAATCCTTACGGTCTTGATTCTCAATGTTGCTCCGGAATCGTCTGTTGCCGAAGCTATCACGAGCAGATTTCCGTCAGATATCGACGACACATCCACAAGACAAGATTCAAATGAGTTCGCCTTGGAAGAACGTGTGACAGTATTCTTTCTACTGTCTCCGCTTATCTCTTCTCCGGTCTCTTCATTTATGATCCTGTATGTGAATCCATATGCATCGAAGGCGTCATTTTCAAATGTAACCTTGAGAAGCTCACTCTCGTCCCAATCGGCAAAAAGATCCCAGCCGTCTTCTGAATCGTCTGGTTCAAATATCAAAGTCTCCACAAAATTATAGGTGCGTTCGTTGCCGGCTTTGTCAGCAATCATCATCTGCGATAGTCCCCATATGCCGGGAGCCGAACCTCTCGGCAGGATGTGAGTGATCTGATAACGCTCCCACACTGTCGGGTCGCCGTCAAAATAACGTCCGTAATAGTTTCTGTGATAGAACCAGAAATTTCCATGAATGATTCCCTGAGGATCCCTGAAATAGTATTGCATTGGTCCGACACCTGATATGTTATCCTTTGCATAAAAAGTAACCGTGACTTTTGTCTCTCCGTCCGGATTCTCAGGATGAGTGGGCTCCGCATACACAATCATCCGGTTCAGATCTATTTCAGCCGATTCATAATCGGGATTCGGTGTCGTGACATGTATCTTCTTGATGCCTTCCGGTCCATCGGATTTAGTGAAATTAATTTTTTGCTCCGTGCCTGCCAAATCATAGGAAGTGATATGCGATACAAAATAGTTTGCGGTAGGATAAAACTCGGGTATGATATAGATAATCTCTGCCACACCGGTTTCTTCATCATATGTGCCATAGGCGTCGGTAAGATCCGTACCACCTTTCGACCATCCCTCATAATCGTTATCGACTCTGGCAAAGGTGCTTCCTACCTTTACGTTATCATTCACCCTGTATCTGATTTTTAAGAACTGGACAGGATGACCCTCATCCTCACCCTCTGTCAGCTCATACTCAAGGCTTCCGCTTTCATATTCGGGAATCAGAAGGTCTTCCTTGGGATTGTTGACATACACGTTCGTGACACAGTCATTCCTCCCTTCAAACCTTTCATTGCCTGCAAGATCGGAAACCACAATATCTCCACATATCCAATAGCCCGATTTAGAATATTCACTTACTATGGCCTCACCCCTCAACACATGTCCGTTTCCATCCACCGGCGACATCACAAGATCTACAAATTGAGACGACTTACCGTCAAACTGATTCTTGAAAACAGGACTCGTAATTCTTACAGATGCTATGGATGCATCGTCTTGAAATCCCTCTTCATGATTGAGTTCAATTTCCATGACTATACGCTTCTTCTCTTCCGGAGCGCCCTCTACAGAAATGTCTACTCTCTTTATTTTGCCTGGATAGTCATAATCGGGATAAAGATTCAGCACTTCAAAGGTGAGATGATCCGGAATCGAGCTTATGTATCTTGTGCCATGCATGATACGGTCTCGTATAAACTCATATTTGGGCAATGACCTGCTCATGAGTTTTTCAGGATCTTTCAGATAGAAAGCCACCGACTCCGCCATATCCTCGTTAGGATTATGGGCATGGGAATATGCCGACACAAATTCTGTGGTCTTCGACGTGCTCCATCCCGCGGAAAGATCATCCTTGGCATTCGGATCCCTGTACCATCCTCCAAGCTCCGCCCAGTCATTTTTGATTTCGTCAGAAAATGTAAATGCCCAAAGGAAATGCGCCTTTTCATGAAGTATCAGACGCTGGGTCTCGAACTGCTCGTTGGTTCCGGAGAATGCGGCTCCCTTGTCAGAAACCATAAACTCGATATAACCATCCTCGATACACCACGACACTGCCGCAGCCTGTTCATGAATAGGATGGGGATGACCGGTTATTCGCCTTATCAGGTATTTAAGATTCGGAGTGACATGAAAACCCTCGGGAAGCTCTTCAAACATGTTGATGATCGCTACGAGTTCTGAAGGAAGGAATTCCTGAAAGGCACTTGCATCTTCCTTGGTAGTGGTTGCTGTCAAGGCCACATAGTCAGGCACATTGACCGAGACCCCGAATCTCTCCGACAATATTCTGTCGGCAACATCCTTGTCTGCCCCAAAATCAGTGACGTATCTGGTCATAGCATGATGAAGCCTTTTGGAGAAAAAACGTCCCCTCACTCCATCAAGATTCACAAGAAATGGATTTGCATACGCGAAAGCATCCAGCGACAATGTGAGCACATTTCCTCCGTCATTCTTTTCAAGAATCATATCATCGGTGAGATGACGGTCGGTCAGGAGAACCTTGACCGGCACTTTTGATCTATAGTCGCACGGCAATGTCTTTAAGGTCTCAAGCAAACGGTAGGCATATTCTTGCGTCCACGCCATTTCCTCATCGGCAAGAATCACGTTATACTGCTCCATCAGCACCGACTGTGACGCCACATCCGAAGGAACTGTCTTTTTCCCGAGAAACTCTATCTCAGGACGTGAATTGACATAACTTGAGGAAGTATATCCTCCGATACTCCCGTCAGATTCCCATTTGTGGTGCCACACGTCAGGATCCTCTCCCATTTTTGTAAGAACAAGGGTTATACCCGCATTGGGTTCCACTGTCCCGTCTGCCTTAACCCTAACAAGCTTTGACGACGGAAGATTATATCCCGTGGTCTCTACCTTAACGGAATGCAAACCTTCCGGAACATCCTTGAACTCATACTCTCCGTCGGAGGTGACTTTGCATGAAGCCACATAAGTCTCCGAACTTAACGTCAGCATTGCCAGGTCTCCATCCTGCAATCCTGATATGATTGTTTTAACGTCAGCTCCGTATGCGCATAGACTTATGGCAATCATCGTCAGCACTACGAAGCTTTTTTTGAAGAATTGTTTCATGGGCATAAAGATTTAGTTTGTAATATTTGATATCATTCAGTATTTTTAAAAGCTTTATTATATCACCTTATAACTCATAAGTAGCTTTCATAAATAAATGAATATATAATTGCGAAGTATTTTTGCCTCAGATTGTTTTGTCTTTATAGGACTTCGGCGAT